>Ga0247611_10000797_pt1 | contig 60783 bp, 47 predicted proteins | sample 177DNAGHGhighgp2_FD_192422 | JGI IMG/M metagenome (GOLD analysis project Ga0247611, IMG submission 192422) | Sheep rumen microbial communities from Palmerston North, Manawatu-Wanganui, New Zealand - 1770 DNA GHGhigh gp2 | ecosystem: Host-associated > Mammals > Digestive system > Stomach > Rumen... | reverse complement strand
GATTTATTTGCGTGTCTGGGATTTCAGCAGACAGCGATTTAATTACAAAGCTCAACAACGAGGTCTTTTCGCTAACCACTATGCAATATGACATTGCGGGGTGAGAAAGATGAAAACCTCTGTTAATTTTTTAAGATTTTAATTACCGAACTATTGTTTATTAATAATCTAAAATATATTGTATGAAAAAGAAATTCCTACTCATGACAATCTTTTTGATTGTTAGTGCATTCAATTCAAGTCTGTATGCACAATACGTCAACATCGTCGAAATCTCTGGTACTGACGAATGGGCTCCTGAAGCGCAAGTCGCCACAGCAGTCCTCACCGACCGACGTTTGTTAAAAGGGCTCAACACCCTCATCTTTCCCTTTGAGACAACAAAGGATGAACTTGGCGCAACTACGGTTCTCGAATATACAGGTACCACCGTAGAAGCATATGGACTCACATTGAACTTTAAAGAGAGAGAAGAGGAAACGCTCGAAGCCAATGTGCCATACGCTATCATTATGGATGCTGATAACGATGATCCTCTGATATTTGGAATTAAAAACATAGTTCCATCCGAATTTCTGACTGTTGACGACGCTAACAACGAGTTTGATTTTGTCGGAACCTACTGCGATCTTGTCAGGGGTAATGATGTTATCGTGTGTGGTGACTATGTGGCCGGTGAAGACTCTTTCGTAAAAGTCGCAGGTGGAAATAGAGTGGCGGCTTATCGTGCATACTTAAAGAGAATTAAAGATGAACCAACTAATGTGGCATTCAATTTTGATGGTTATATTGTTGAAGGCATCGAGGCGGTTGAATTACTTAACAGCCTGAGTGGTGATATATATAATATTAATGGCCAAAAGGTGAACCGTACACAGCGAGGCATCTACATCATCAATGGTCAGAAGGTACTAGTCAAATAACTAAAACTATTAATGATATGATGACGAAGAAATTATATATAGTTCCTATGACAGTATGTGTCATGGCAATTGATACCGAGCCTATCATGCTAAAACTCTCCAACATGGGAGACGGGAATTGGGCACAGTATGGCGTCGGTGAAGGTGATGATGGTGAATCGCAGGATGATGGTCGTGCAAACACCTTTATATGGGATGTAATGGACGACAGACTAATTGGGTTATGAGGTCGCTTCGCTTGCAGGTTTTGAGGTGAGACAAGCAGACGTGAGCAGAATTCTATCATTCTACCAATTCGTGACGAGCAGACGTGACCGGAATTCTATATTTCTACCAATTAGAGTGATGTAGGACAACTAAATGGGCACACAAGTTCATTCTTTATGATTTTTTTTAGTGAAAATTATTTTGCATTTCGCTCTCCTTACACTATCTTTGCAATGTAAAATGGAAAAATGTGTATGAGAATAGTTAGATTTATCCTGGTTTTGGTGCTGATGACCATCTGCACGATGGCATACTCACAGAGTCCCACCATACGCTCACAGCACAAGGTGGAGAAGAGCGAGACCGTTTTTGGTATCGCCAAACGTTATGGCATTACCATAGAGGAACTGATTGCCGTCAATCCCGAGATGAAACAGCAGGGATACGAATTGAAGCGCGGCGACACTCTCAACATCCCCTATTCCAAAAAAGAGCCCCCCAAGCCCACCCCCACTGTGACCAAGCCAGAGGTCACCCCACAACCTTCGACCACAGAAGTGGTGGGACTGAAAAACGTCCGCGTGGGCGTGATGCTCCCCTTGCACGACAATGATGGCGACGGCAAACGAATGGTGGAATACTATCGTGGCCTGCTGTTAGGTTGTGAGCGGGTGAAAAAAGACGGCATCACCGTAGACTTGCATGCCTGGAATGTGCCCAAAGACGCGGATATCACCAAGACGCTGCAGGAAAAAGACGCCGCCAATCTCGACATGATTATCGGTCCTCTCTACACCACACAAGTGAAAGCCCTGGCCGATTTCTGCCAAGAGCACAATATCATGATGGTGATTCCCTTCTCCATCTCGGGCAATGACGTGGAGAACTATTCCAACATCTATCAGGTGTATCAACCTCAGGATGAGTTTGATACCCAAACCATCCGCAACTTCATCCAGTGGTTCAACAAATACAATGTGGTGATTGTGGATTGTGGCGACGCTTCCAGCACGAAGGGGTCGTTTACCCGCCAATTGCGTGACGAACTCGGCAAGTATGGCATGAAATACTCGCTCACCAGCCTTCAGACGGCAGACAAGGATTTTGCCAAGGCATTCAGCCTTTCACAGCAAAACGTGGTGGTAATCAACACCGAGCGGTCGCCCTCACTCAACACGACACTGGCCAAGCTCAACATTCTGACCCAGAACAACTCCGACCTGAACATTTCCCTGTTCGGCTACAAAGAATGGCTTATGTACACCCAGGTCTATCAAGACTATTATTTCAAGTACGACGCTTACATTCCCTCCTATTTCTACTACAATCCGCTGTCGCCCGACACAAAATGGGTGGAACGCAATTATCACAACACGTTCCAGTTGGATATGAATCCCGACAACCTGCCCCGCTTCGCACTTACAGGTTTCGACCATGCCTGTTTCTTCATCGGCGGATTGAGTCAGTTCGGAAAGAATTTCACTGGCGGGAAAGGACAGGCTACTTACAAGCCGGTGCAGTCGCCCCTCAAATTCCGACAGGCAGGAAAAGGGCACAAGAACATGAATTTCATGTTTGTGCACTACAAGACTGACCGCACCATCGAGTCGGTAAATTATTGATTCAGGTGGTATGAGACGACTTTATCGTTTTGCCTTCATCGCAATGCTGCTTGTGGCTGGCTCACAATACGCCATGGCACAGGTGGGTGAGCACCGCGACGACCTTTCGATAGGCGGAGGTGTCGGCTATGTGCTCAATTCCGTGGGATTCTCGCCCCGTGTCTCACAAGGACAGCACGGCGGACTCATGGGAGGCGTGGCAGTGAGGTATGTTTGCGAGAAATATTTCAACAGTATCTGCTCTATCATGGGCGAATTCAACTATGCGTGCCTGGGATGGAAAGAAGACATACTCGACCCCCACGACCAGCAAGTGATAAACACCGTGACGGGGAAAGCAGAGGAGTACAGCCGTACCATCAATTACCTACAAATGCCTGTTTTCGCTCATTTGGCATGGGGAAAAGAACAGCGGGGATGCCAGTTTTTCATACAGGCAGGTCCGCAGTTTGGACTTTATCTGAGCGAGTCGACCAAGAGCAATTTCGACATAGCCAATGCCAATCTTAACCAGCGTTCCAACCCCACCATCGCTCAGTACACGATGAGCGTGGAACGGAAATTCGACTATGGCATCGCTGCCGGTATGGGTCTGGAGTATACGCTCCCGCACGTGGGGCATTTCCTTCTTGAAGGGCGCTATTACTATGGATTGGGAAACATCTACAATTCCACCAAGCGTGACTATTTCGGCAAGTCAAACAATGGCAGCATCATCATCAAACTCACTTATTTGTTCGATTTGAAGGGAAGTTGAGAATCTTTAGGGTCACGAGAATTAGAAAGATAGAAATTCTGGTCATGTAATTTTTTTTGGTCACGAATTGATAGAATTATAGAATTTCTGCTCAGGTCCACTTGTCCACTTGTCAACTTGTCCACTTGTCTACTCGTCTACGCGTCAACTTGTCCACTTGTCCACTCGTCCACTTGTCTACTTGTCAACTTGTCTACTAATCACGAATTGATAGAATTATAGAATTCTGATCACGTCCACTCGTCAACTTGTCTACTTATCAACTTGTCTACTAATCACGAATTGGTAGAATTATAGAATTCTGATCACGTCCACTCGTCAACTTGTCTACTTGTCAACTTGTCTACTAATCACGAATTGATAGAATTATAGAATTCTGATCATGTCCACTTGTCTACTCGTCCACTTGTCTACTCGTCCACTTGTCAACTCGTCCACTTGTCTACTCGTCCACTTGTCAACTCGTCCACTCGTCTACTTGTCAACTTGTCCACTCGTCCACTCGTCCACTCGTCTACTTGTCCACTTGTCTACTCGTCAACTTGTCCACTTGTCTACTCGTCCACTTGTCCACTCGTCCACTTGTCTACTCGTCAACTTGTCTACTTGTCCACTCGTCAACTCGTCAACTCGTCCACTTGTCTACTCGTCAACTTGTCAACTCGTCCACTTGTCTACTCGTCCACTTGTCCACCTTTATAGCGGTAATGCTTTCTCTTTTTTAGATACTGATGATCGTTTTCATGCCAATACGCTTCTTTCTCGAAGCGGATATGGAAGTATGCCTGTGTCCAATCCCGGTATTTGAAATATAAAACCAACCACTCTATGCCATACCAGATAAAGAATGGTATGTAAAGAAGTTCCTTTTGTTGAGCCGCATGAATCAACTCATGGTTCAATTCCGTTGTGTTCAAAGGCCTTAAAGAGAAGACAAAGCCAAACAAACAGATGGCCAGAAAGTCTCCGCCAAAAGGATGTTTCTTAATCAAATATACTTTATGTTGCCCAATTTCTTTCATAAAACCATGTAGTTGAATAGGATGGTGATGATGTTATTCTTGTTTTTTTTCTTGAAGTAGCATGTATTATTTGCACGTAACCATAAAATAATCGAGCAATGATTTGTACTGATCTTGGACGGTGAGGCAAGTGTCGGTCAGAAAACCGTTGATATGTCCCCATTCATATTCCATCGTTTTCTATCGGCAAGTTTTTAGTCAATTATCTGGTGCAAATATAGCATTTCTTACCGATAACGGCAAGGAAACGCCCCGTATTCCTTTATTTGGTTGCCATTTTTTCGAAATCTTGATGCCACGTACTTGAGTGAATGCAGGACGACAAAAGTGACAGACCGGGGATATTTAGCACTTTGGGGAATTCAGCAAATTCCCCACCTTGAGGCATGCATTGCGAATTTATGGAAAGTAGAAAAAAGATAACATAACTCAAGAAAATCGCAAGAAATGATGATTTTTTTGCAAAAAAGTGCTTGTATATCAAAAAAAGGATTATCTTTGCAGCGTTTTTTATGGATAACGCGGCCCCATTTCAGGATTTTACAAGAGGCTGCAATGTATAATTTTTTTAAAAGGTAATAAGATGAAAAAACTATTTATGATGATGGTGGCCACCATGATGGCCATGACCATGAATGCCCAGGGTTACGTAGGTGGCGGTATTGGTTTCGGAACCTATGACGATGGCAACCACGATGTCACATCCTTCAAATTCCTTCCCGAAGTTGGCTATTCCTTCAATGATGAGTGGTCGGCTGGTGTTGTCCTTGGTTGGTCGGGTATCAACAAAGGCAATCCCAAGACCTGGACTTTCAACCCATACGCCCGTTACACCTTTGTAAAAGGCAAGATGGTGAGCGTATTTGCAGACGCCAGTGTTGGTTTCAATCACACTTACAATGCAGGTCATGATGACGATGAGTTGCAAATCGGTCTGAAACCCGGTGTTGCAGTCAGCCTGGGCGAGCGTCTGAGTTTTGTTACCCACTTTGGTTTCATTGGTTACGACCACCTCAAGAACAACACCACAAAAGCCAAGAACGATTACTGGGGTGTGGATGTTGATGGCAACAACGTAACCTTCGGTCTGTATTACAGCTTCTAAACAGCAGTCACACTGCTGCACAAAAGACTTAAGACAGCGAAAACAAGAAACAATTTACGAAATTCATTACTTCAACGAGAGGGCACTGCAACAGTGCCCTTTTTTTATGAAGCAAAGGCGGCAAAGTGTGTCGAAACCAAAAAAAAAGACATAACATTTTGACATGCGGTAACTTTTGCTTACCTTTGCAGATTGAAATCATTCATACAAGCAAACAACGATATGCCAAACATTTCTACCCGTGGGCTTGAGATGCCCGAATCTCCCATCAGGAAACTTGCTCCTCTGGCAGCAGCTGCCAAGAAACGTGGAACCCACGTTTATCACCTGAACATTGGCCAGCCCGACCTCCCCACTCCCCGTGAGGGGCTCGACGCCCTCAAGAGCATCGACCGCGAGATACTGGAATACTCACCCTCGCAAGGCTATCTGAGTTATCGCGAGAAACTGGTTGGCTACTATGCCAAATACAACATCAACGTAGACCCCGACGACATCATCATCACCTCGGGTGGCAGTGAAGCCGTGCTGTTTGCCTTTCTGTCGTGCCTCAACCCCGGTGATGAGATTATTGTTCCCGAGCCCGCCTACGCCAACTACATGGCCTTTGCCATCAGCGCCGGCGCCAAGATCCGCACCATCGCCACCACCATCGACGAGGGTTTCTCGCTTCCCAAAGTGGAGAAATTCGAGGAACTCATCAACGAGCGTACCCGCGCCATCATGATTTGCAACCCCAACAATCCCACCGGCTACCTCTATACCCGCCGTGAGATGAACCAGATACGCGACTTGGTGCAGAAATACGACCTCTACCTGTTTTCCGACGAAGTGTATCGTGAATACATCTACACAGGTTCGCCCTACATCAGCGCCTGTCACCTGGAAGGTATCGAGCAGAATGTGATTCTCATCGACTCCGTATCGAAGCGCTATTCCGAATGTGGCATCCGCATCGGTGCGCTCATCACCAAGAATGCCCGTGTACGCGCCGCCGTGATGAAATTCTGCCAGGCCCGCCTCTCCCCTCCCCTTATTGGCCAGATTGTAGCAGAAGCCTCTCTCGATGCCACCGAGGAATACTACCGTGAGGTGTACGACGAGTATGTAGAGCGCCGTAAATGCCTGATAGACGGGCTGAACCGCATCCCCGGTGTCTATTCCCCCATTCCAATGGGCGCATTCTACACCGTGGCCAAACTACCCGTGGACGACGCAGAGAAATTCTGCCGCTGGTGCCTGGAAGAGTTTGAGTATGAAGGCGCCACTGTGATGATGGCCCCCGCGGCTGGTTTCTACACCACTCCCGGCGCCGGCATCAATCAGGTACGTATTGCCTACGTACTGAAAAAAGAAGACCTCACCCAAGCCCTGGTCGTACTTCGCAAAGCCCTGGAAACCTATCCAGGCCACGTTTACGACGAATAACAGCCCCCATTTCCCGCCATGAACCTACCCCTTTATTTAGCCCGTCACATCTACGGCAACGAGGACGACCGCCAGAAAGTGAGTCGCCCGGCAATACGCATCGCCATAGCCGGTGTAGCCATCGGCCTTGCCGTGATGATTGTTTCGGTATGCGTGGTGATAGGTTTCAAGCACACCATCCGCGACAAAGTGGTGGGATTCGGCAGCCATTTCACTGTGGCCAGCCACCAGTCGTTTCTCCAGGGAGTCAATTATCCCGCCTATATCGACGACAGTCTGATGAATGTGATTCGCAAAGTGGAAGGTGTGAGTCACGTGCAACGATATGCCCTTGCCCAGGGAATTCTCAAGACCGAGGAAGACTTTCTGGGCGTGATGATGATGGGAGTAGACAGCGACTTCGACCGGACTTTTCTCTCGAGCACCATGGTGGAAGGCAATCTGCCCGCTTTCAGCGACAGTACCAGGAGCGACAGTATCGTGGTGTCGAAGATGATAGCCGACAAATTGCGCATCAAGACCGGCGACAAAATATACGCCTACTTTCTTGACACCGAAAACAACGGCATGCGCATGCGCAGATACAACATCGCCGGTATCTACAACACCAACATGAAGTATTTCGATGAGACACACTGCCTAACCGACCTTTATGCAGTGAGGAGACTCAACAGGTGGGGTCGCGACACAGTGAGCGCCGCATCGGTGTCGATAGCCGACTTCAGCCGATTGGAGGAAGTGGACGAGCGCCTGTCGCATACGGTGGATGGCACCCCCGACGCGCAAATATCCAACTCAAACTACATGTCGCAATCCGTACTCAACGCTTACCCACAGATATTCGCATGGCTCGACCTGCTCGACCTGAATGTATGGATTATCCTGGGACTGATGGTGGCAGTGGCTGGATTCACCATGATATCGGGGTTGCTCATCATCATCCTTGAGCGCACCAACATGATAGGCACGCTCAAAGCCATCGGCGCCAAGAACAAGACCATCCGCCACACTTTCCTGTGGTTTGCCACATTCATTCTGGCCAAAGGACTTCTGATAGGCAATGTGGTGGGCATAGGTCTCTGCCTTTTGCAGCGTATGACAGGAATCGTGAAACTCGACGCAGAGAATTACTATGTGGAAGAGGTGCCCATCGAAATCAACCTCCCCCTGATTTTGCTCATCAACCTGGCCACTCTTCTTATCTGCGTGCTCGTTTTGGTGGCTCCAAGTTTCCTGATTTCGCACATTCACCCTGCGAAATCCATGAAATATGAGTAAATTTTTCGGTTTTTCTATCCTTTTTACAAAATAATCAAGAATAAACAACAAATATTGCACATAATTTTTTGAATTGTGCAAAATAGATATTATCTTTGCACAAAATTTCAAAATTTGTGCAATGAAACTTTTGAGCAGTTTTAATCAGATTGTTGAAAAGAGTATTGTAGAAAACTGGAATAACGATGCGCTTACAGACTACAAAGGCGCAACACTACAATACAACGACCTGGCCCGTAAGATAGAAAAGATACATATCATGTTTGAGGAAATCGGTCTGAACAAGGGTGACAAGATTGCCCTTTGCGGCCGTAACAGTTCACACTGGGTTGTATCTTTTCTCGCGACACTTACCTACGGTGCCGTGGCTGTTCCCATTTTACATGAATTCAACACTGAGCAAATCCACAACATCGTCAATCACAGCGAGGCACGTTTCCTGTTTGTAGGCGATGTGGTGGCCAAGAGCATCGACGCGAAAGAGATGCCGGGTCTGGAAGGCATCATCTACCTGCCCGACTTCTCCATTTTCCATTCACGCTCGGAGAAACTGGATTATGCCCGTGAGCATTTGAACGAACTGTTCGGCAAGAAATATCCCAAATCGTTCCGCCCCGAAAACGTACACTATTATCAGGACGGCCCAGAGGAACTGGCACTCATCAACTATACCAGCGGCACCACAGGCTTCTCAAAAGGAGTGATGCTGCCCTACCGCTCGCTTGTGGGCAACGTGAATTTCTGCATTGAGTATCTCGGCATCCCCCATCTGAAACCCTGCAGCAGCATTCTGAGCATTCTGCCCATGGCACACATGTATGGCCTGGCCGTGGAAGTGCTGTTTCCCCTTTGCTGTGGTTTCCACATCTTCTTCCTCACCCGTCTCCCCTCCCCCGCCATCATTGCCCAGGCATTTTCCGACATCAAGCCCTCGATTGTCGTGGCTGTACCACTGATTATCGAGAAAATCATCCGCAAGAAAGTATTCCCCAAGATACAAAACAACATTGTCCGCCTGCTGCTCAACATGCCTGTCGTCAACAAGAAAGTGCGGCAGAAGATTTGCGAGCAGGTATATGAGGCATTTGGCGGCAACGCCTACGAGATAATTATCGGCGGCGCCGCACTGAACCAAGAAGTGGAGCAGTTCCTTCACCGCATCGACTTCCCCTACACCGTGGGATATGGCGCCACGGAATGTGCGCCACTCATCTCCTACAGCGACTACCACGACTTTGAACTAGGCAGTTGCGGGCAGCCAGTGAAGGGTATGGAGGTGCGCATCCTGAGCGACGACCCAGTGAACAAGGCCGGCGAGATTGTCGCCCGAGGCACCAATGTGATGCTGGGTTACTACAAGAACGAGGAAGCCACCCGCCAGGCTCTCGATGATGAGGGCTGGTACCACACCGGCGACCTGGGCACCATGACCGAGGATGGCCACATCTTCATCCGTGGGCGTATCAAGAACATGCTTCTGAGTGCCAACGGCCAGAATGTGTATCCCGAGGAAATTGAGGACCGTCTCAATTCGATGGCTATGGTCAACGAAAGCATTGTGGTGCAGAAAGAAGACAAGTTTATCGGCATCGTCTATCCCGATTTCGACGAGGCTCACAACATGGGCTTCAACGAAGAGGACATCCGGAACGTGATGGAGCAAAACCGTCAGGCACTGAACTCCAGTCTTCCCTCCTACAGTAAACTGTCGTCCATCATCATTCGCAATGAAGAGTTTGCCAAGACCCCCAAGAAAAGCATAAAAAGATATTTATACCAAAACGTCTAAAGACGAAAGACACTATGGAAACTATACCAAATTTCAACACACTCATAGAGAAGAGCATCAAGGAGAACTGGAATGCCGACTCATTGACCGACTACAAGGGCATCACGCTACAATATCATGACGTAGCCCGCAAGATAGAGAAGTTACACATCATGTTTGAAAGCAGCGGTGTGAAACGTGGTGACAAGATAGCCCTCTGTGGCCGCAACAGCGCCGGGTGGGCCTCTGCCTTTCTGGCCACGCTGACCTATGGTGCCGTGGCGGTGCCTATTCTTCACGAGTTCACCGCCGACCAGATTCACAACATCGTGAACCACAGCGAGGCCAAGATACTCTTTGCCGGCGATGTGGTCTCCACACAGGTAGACCCCACCAAGATGACGGGTATTGAGGGCATCATCTACATCCCCGACTACTCCTTGCTTTTTTCCCGTTCCGACAAGCTGACGTTTGCCCGCGAGCATCTCAACGAGATGTTCGGAAAGAAATACCCCAAGTATTTCCGCCAGGAGCATGTCAACTACTACAAAGAGGAAAGTCCCGACGAACTGGCTCTGATCAATTACACGAGCGGCACCACCGGATTCTCAAAAGGTGTGATGATTCCCTACCGTGCCATGTGGAGCAACTTTGATTTCGCCTGCCACGTGATGGGCAACAACGTGTCCAAAGGCAGCAATGTGCTGAGCATTCTCCCCATGGCCCACATGTATGGTATGGCTTTCGAGTTTATGTACGAGTTCCTTCGCGGCTGCCACATCTACTACCTCACCCGCGTGCCCTCACCAGCCATCATAGCCAAGGCATTCGCCGAACTGCATCCGGCCATCGTGATTTCCGTGCCCCTGGTTATCGAGAAGATTGTGAAGAAAAAGGTATTCCCACAGATACAGAACAACCGCATGCGCCTGCTTCTCAGCATGCCTGTCATCAACAAGAAAGTACGTCAGGCCATCCGCGATAAGGTGGTGGAATCGTTTGGCGGCAATTTCTTCGAGGTGATTATCGGAGGAGCGGCATTCAACCAGGAGGTGGAGCAATTCCTTCACCGCATCGAGTTCCCCTACACCGTGGGCTATGGAGCCACAGAGTGTGCTCCCATCATCTGTTATGAGGATTATCGCAAATTCGTACCCGGCAGTTGTGGCAAGGTTGTGATTCACAACGAAATAAAGATAGACAGCAGCGACCCCGAAAACATAGCGGGCGAAATCCTGGTCAAGGGTCTGAACGTCATGCTCGGATACTACAAGAACGAGGAAGCCACCCGCCAGACCATCGACAAAGACGGCTGGTATCACACGGGCGACCTGGGCGTGATGGACGCCGAAGGCAATGTGTTTATCAAGGGCCGCAGCAAGTACATGCTGCTGGGTGCCAACGGACAGAACATCTACCCCGAGGAAATAGAGGACAAACTCAACTCAATGGCACTTGTCAACGAGAGCATCGTCATCCAGGAAGGTGACAAACTGGTTGGTCTGGTACATCCCGACATCGACGAGGCCCACAACATGGGATTCAGCAACGACGACCTGGAAAACATCATGGAGCAAAACCGCAAGGAACTCAACAACACGCTTCCATCCTACAGCAAACTGACTTCCATCCGCATTCACAACGAGGAGTTTGAGAAGACCCCCAAGAAGAGCATCAAGCGTTTTCTCTACTTAAATCAGAAGTGAGAAATGGTGTGAGAAATCGCCACACTCACTCAAGAACTATAATTTTCAAGAATTTACCAACTCAACTATGAAGAAATTTATAACCTTTGTGGTCATACTTGGCGTGTTGCTGGTGATGATGCTCACTTGTCCCAAAGCAGAAGACCACAAAGAAGCCATCACTACAGCCTATCGTGAGTCGGTCAAGAAGAATACGATTATTCCTGATTTTCTGGTCAAGGATTTGCTGAAGGGATGGGTCAACAACACGATAAGCGTGAAGGATTTCGTATTGATAAGTATAGGCACCTATTCGATGAACGATGAGAATCAAATCGTTTCGATAGGCGCCTTCAATCATGTGTTCACCTTCACCAAAGATGACCTGATAGAGGAAGCAGGCCGTTCGTTGGGATTGGACAAATAAGTTTTTTTGTATTTAGTCGAGCAATGTGGCAGAGCGCACTCGACTGAGCGTTTCGGGAGTCATTTGCAAATAGTTGGCAATAAATACCAAGGGTGCTCTCTGCACCACCTTTGGCATCAGTTTGCACATGCGCTTGTATCTGTCCTGGGCCGTCTCAAATCTCACCAGGTCGGCATGAACCTGCGAGAGTATCAGCGACTCCTCCAGTATTTTTCGATAAAGAATCTGAATATTCACATTGTGCAAGGCCACCTCCTCGAGTCGTTTCTTGGGCAATGCATAAATCATCGTATTCTCCAAAGCCTCCACCTGCAGTTTGGTGGGTTCCTCCCTGAACAGGCTCTCAATGCACATGATAATTGAGCCGTCGACACCAAGATGCTCAGTGAGTTGTTTACCCTTTTTGAAATAAAACTGGCGCACGAGTCCACTATCCACATATAGGATGTGGCGGCACACCTGACCCTCGGAGAGAATCATCTCGTTTTTTGCGAATTTCATGGGTACGAGCACACTTTCCAGGATATCCAGTTCGTCGTGTGTCATCGTACTATACTTGCGCGCTAACTCGCGTGCAATATCACGTGTGGAATGGGGCAATTCCTTCATATTATTTCTCCTTTCTTGTGTTTGTTCTTGTATCAGTCAAGTTTCAGCACGGCAAGGAAAGCCTTTTGAGGCACTTCCACATTGCCGATTTGTTTCATTCGTTTCTTTCCTCGTTTTTGTTTTTCCAGTAGTTTTCTCTTTCTGGACACGTCACCACCATAGCACTTGGCGGTCACATCCTTTCTGACGCACTTCACAGTCTCCCTTGCCACGATTTTCGACCCTATCGCCGCCTGGATGGCGATATCAAACTGCTGCCGTGGTATGAGTTCCTTGAGTTTCTCACACATTCTGCGCCCGAAAGCCACGGCGTTGTCCTGATGGGTGAGTGTGGAGAGCGCATCCACCGGCTCTCCGTTGAGCAGGATGTCCAGTTTGGCAAGTTTGGAGGTGCGGTATCCACAAATATAATAGTCAAAAGAGGCATATCCCTTGGAAATGCTCTTGAGTTTATCATAGAAATCAATCACGATTTCTCCCAAAGGCAGGTAGAAATTGATTTCCACGCGGTTTCCACTGACAAATTCCTGACTAATCAACTCCCCTCGCTTGTCGAGACAGAGTTTCATAATGGGGCCAATATAGTTGGTCGTTGTGATAACCGAGGCTTTGATATACGGCTCCTCAATATGGTCGATCATGGTGGCATCGGGCAATCCCGAGGGATTGTGGACCTCCCGCGACCCGCCCTGCTTGTCGTAAACCATGTAGGAGACATTGGGCACGGTGGTGATGACATCCATATCAAACTCACGGTCGAGTCTTTCCTGAATGATTTCCATGTGCAACAGTCCGAGGAAACCACACCTGAATCCAAATCCCAAGGCTACCGATGACTCTGGCTGGAACGACAGCGATGCGTCGTTGAGTTGCAGTTTCTCGAGCGACGACCTGAGGTTCTCATAATCGGTGGGGTCGATAGGATAGACACCAGCGAAAACCATGGGTTTGACTTCCTGGAATCCCTCGATAGCCTTTTCGCAAGGCCGTGCCACATGAGTGATGGTATCACCCACTTTCACCTCCTTGGCGTCCTTGATACCACTGATAATATAACCTACCTCGCCAGTGCTCAGTGATGCCCGTGGAATCATGTCCATCTTGAGCACGCCCACCTCGTCGGCATCGTATTCCATTTGGGTGTTGAAAAACTTCACATGGTCGCCCTTGCGGATGGAGCCGTTGGTAATCTTGAAATAGGCGATGATGCCCCGGAACGAGTTGAATACGGAGTCGAAGATGAGTGCCTGCAGAGGTGCGTTGGGGTCGCCCACGGGATGTGGTATCCGCTGTACGACTGCCTTGAGGATTTCCTCGACGCCCTCTCCTGTTTTTCCAGAAGCGCGTATGATGTCCTCGCTGTCACAACCCAGCAGTTCAACAATTTCATCCTCCACCTCCTCGGGCATGGCGGACGGCATGTCGATTTTGTTGATTACCGGAATAATCTCCAGGTTGTGGTCAATGGCCATATATAGATTGGAAATCGTCTGCGCCTGCACACCCTGAGTAGCATCCACCACAAGTAGCGCGCCCTCACAAGCCGCAATACTACGCGACACCTCGTAAGAGAAGTCTACGTGTCCCGGAGTGTCGATGAGGTTAAGAATGTATTTTTTTCCATCCAGGGCATACTCCATCTGTATGGCATGACTCTTGATAGTGATGCCACGCTCCCGCTCCAGATCCATGTTGTCGAGCATTTGTCCCTCTGTGACCTGAATGGTGTTTGTGTACTCCAACAATCGGTCGGCCAGGGTGGACTTACCATGGTCAATATGCGCGATGATGCAGAAATTTCTAATCAGATCCATTTTCAATTTTCTGCAAAGGTAATAAAAAAAGTCTTATCATGGCACTGATAAGTAAAAGAATAGACGATTTATTTTGCATTTAACGCGGTTTTGCATTAATTTTGCAGAATCAAACAACTGAGAAATGAAAAAAACAGCCTTATTAATAATTGCGATTCTGACTCTGACATGTTGTCAGGAATCATTGGAAAACCGTGCTGAGCGTGAGTCAAGAGAATTCACCAAAAAGAATTGTCCCTACCAAATCGACCCTCAGCGCACACTCGACAGCATGACATTCGACAAGAAGACCCTGACGTTTAGCCAGTATGAAACCATCCGTGGTATTGGCGACGATGCGGCACATTTCGACAAAATCAAAGTCCAGTTGCGGAATGCCCTTGTCAACGAACTTCACAACGACACCAACAAGCGAAACTACAAGAAAGCCGGCTATTCCTATCGCTATGTGATGCGCTCGGAAAGCACTGGCCAGGTGCTTTTCGAGACGACCATCAATAAAATGGAATATATATAGGATGACACTCACCACTTGCCATGGATGAGTAGTGGAAAATGGTCGGCAAACAATATAGGGACATGACCGACGTGGCCATGTCCCTGACTTTTTATAATTCTCGATTCTCAATCAACTGCAGCGTGCTCCAATTGGTCGAGCGCGCGGCACAGTTGGTCGGGGCAACTGGTGGGTTTGTATCCACAGCGGATTCCATCGAGCCGGCTTTTCACCTGCTCGACCGACATACCCCTCACCAGCGAGCAAATGCCCTGCAGATTGCCATTGCATCCACCTACGAAACTGACGTCCACGATGCGGTTGTTGTCATCCACCTCGACGTCAATCAACTGGCTGCATGTGCCCTGTGTCTTATAAGTGATACGGCGATTTGACATGATTCTACTCGGGTTTCATGTTGGTGTAAACAGTCTGGACATCATCGAAATCCTCGAGTTTCTCCACCATCTTGTCGATAGTCTCACGTTGTTCGGGAGTCACGTCCTTGAGGTCGTTGGGAATCCGTGTGAACTCAGCACCGGTCACCTCGAAGCCCTCGCTCTCAAGGTGCTTCTGAATATCGCCAAAACTCTTGGGGTCGCCATAGAGGGTGATTTCGTTGCTTTCCTCGTCCTCGTCGAACTCATCCTCCACTCCGTAGTCAATCAGGTCGAGGATCATTTCGTCCATGTCAAGTCCTTCCTTTTTCTTGATAGTAAACACACATTTGTGGTCGAAAAGGAAACTAAGAGAGCCTTGTGTACCGAGATTTCCATTGAATTTATTGAACACTGAGCGCACATCTCCCACCGTACGGGTGGTGTTGTCGGTAAGTGTCTCAACGAAGATGGCGATTCCATGAGGACCGTATCCCTCGTAGTTCACTTCCTTGTAGTCGCTCTGGTCCTTACCCATCGCATTTTTGATGGCACGCTCGATATTGTCCTTGGGCATGTTCTCGCGCTTTGCATTGGCAATGATGGCACGCAAGGTAGGATTATTCTCAGGTTCGGGGCCTCCCGATTTCACGGCGATGCTGATTTGCTTGCCGATTCTGGTGAAAGTCTTGGCCATGTGGCCCCATCTCTTCAGTTTTGTCGCTTTGCGATATTCAAATGCTCTTCCCATAATATGTGATTTTTGATGATTCTGTGGCTTTGGTAATTTATCTCAACTCGGCATTGAGTTTTGACTTGAGATTGGCAATGAATTTATTCATGATAGCCTCGATTTGCTTGTCATTGAGGGTGCGCTGCTCGTCTTGCAGGATAAAATTCACGGCGTAACTCTTCTTTCCTGCAGGCAAGTTCTTACCCTCGTATACATCAAAGAGTTCAACACTGCGAAGCAGTTTCTTCTCTGTGGCCAGGGCGATGGCTTCCACATCAGAGAACTTGACGCTCTTGTCGACGAGAAGCGCCAGGTCACGACTTACAGGCGGATATTTGCTGATTTCAGCAAACTGCACCTTGTTTTTCCGTATGGCCTTCATGAGAACGGTCCAGTTGAGGTCGGCGTAATATACCGCACTTGCGATACCAGCCTGTGCGGTAAGTTTCTTGCTCACCACACCCATCTCTACCATGAGTTGTCCGGCGCGGTTCTCGATTTTCACGCCCTTGGCGAAGATGTCGTTGTTGGTGTCCTTGACCACCATGATGCCCTTTTGCACTCCCATCCGGGCGAGGATGTTCTCCACGTATGCTTTGAGTTCGTAGTATGAACTGTCTTCGTCGGGATGAGCCCAACTTCCTGTCACGCGTTTTCCTGTCACCCAGAGAGCCAGATGGTATTCCTCCTTGTAAGCGCGCATGGGATTTTCGGCATTCTGCTTTTCAGGGTTGAATTCATAGCAGTTGCCAAACTCGAAGAAGCGCAGGTTCGGACTCTTACGATTGGCATTGTATGCGATGCTCTCAAGTCCACCGAAGACCATGGTTTGCCGCATAACATTCAGGTCGCTGCTGAGTGGGTTCATGATCCTGACCAGATGTTCGGGCAGGTAAGTGTTCAGTCCGTCGTAATAAGCAGCCTTGGTGAGCGAATTGTTGAGAATCTCGTTGAATCCGCAACCTACGAGTTGCTCTGCGACCAGATTGTGCAATTTATGCTTTTGGTCTTCCTCGCCCTTGATGACAAGCGAACTCTTGAGTTGTGTGGGGATTTCCACATTGTTGTATCCATAGATACGGAGTATGTCCTCCACGACGTCGCAGGGGCGCTGCACATCCACCCTGTAAAGAGGAATGGTAAGGGAAAGTCCTTGCTCAGACTCGTTGTCGATGGTCATCTCGAGGCTGGTCACAATACTTTTCACCGTTTCTGCCGGAATATGCTTTCCTACCAACTGGTCGACATACGCATAACTCAAATCCACCTTTGCGGGCTGGAGGGGATTGGGGTATTCGTCGCATACATCCATGGAAATCTTTCCACCAGCAAGTTGCTTGCAGAGGATGGCGGCTTGCTTGAGCGCATAGATAGTTCCTTCGGGGTCGACGCCTCTCTCGAAGCGGAATGAGGAATCTGTGCTCAGTCCGTGCCGGCGTGCGCTCTTACGAATCCATGTGGGATGGAAATAAGCGCTCTCGAGCACCACATTGCGTGTTGTCTCATAGGTGCCACTTCCCTTTCCTCCAAACACACCTGCTATACACATCGGCTCCTCCTCGTTACAGATGGCAAGGTCGTGTGGTCCGAGAATATGCTCCTCACCGTCGAGTGTGACAAACTTTGTCCCCTCTGCTTGTGGGCGCACCACGATATGATGCCCGGTCACCATGTCGGCATCGAAACAGTGCAGAGGCTGTCCGTAGGCCATCATGATATAATTGGTGATGTCGACGATGTTGTTGATGGGGCGCAGTCCGATAGTGGTGAGTTTGTTGCGCAGCCATTCGGGCGACTCCTTCACCTCGCAGTCAGTGATACTGACACAGGCATACCGGCGGCATGCCTCCGAGTTCTCGATGGTGACGCGTACGGGCAGGTCGTGATTGTCTACCTGGAACTCATCGCACGAGGGGCGGTGAAGGGATGTCTTGTAACCGTTTTGCAGCAGCCAGGCATACAGGTCGCGTGCCACACCCCAGTGTGAGAGGGCATCCGAACGGTTGGCTGTGATGTCCACCTCGATGAGCCAATCGCTCTCCAGATGGTAGTATTCGGCAGCAGGCTGTCCCACGGGAGCATCCTCTGGCAAGACGATAATACCGTCGTGACTGGTTCCCACACCGATTTCATCCTCGGCGCAAATCATTCCGCACGACTCCACACCACGTAGTTTGGACTTCTTGATGACAAACTCCTTGTCGCCATCATAGAGCACACAACCCAGGTCGGCAACGATTACTTTCTGTCCGGCAGCCACATTGGGGGCTCCACAGACAATCTGCGACGGAGCATCCTTGCCCAAGTCGACTGTGGTCACATGCAGATGGTCGCTATTGGGGTGTAAATCACAGGTGAGCACCTTTCCCACATAGAGACCCTTGAGACCTCCTTTGATACTTTGCACTTCCTCAAGTGCTCCCACCTCAAGTCCGGCTGACGTGAGGGCGGCACTAACTTCTTCGGCCGACAGGCTGAAATCCACATATTCTTTCAGCCATTTGTAAGATATATTCATGAGTTGATTGTTTTATATCACAAAAATCGTGCAAAGTTAAACAATTTCGGCCAACAAAGCAAATTTATAATGATTTTTTAGGAATGCACTGTTGCAGTTTGGAATTCGGGATAACCAATAAATTGAATCTCTCGCTGAACACAAGGCCATTGCGACGAAAAAGTTGACTATAAGAAAGTGAGTCTTTCACAAAAGGCATTCGCCCCTCCAGGAGTGTGATTGGAGAAGGTACCGGGCCGAGCTTATCCCGAGCGTGGCAAATGGGTCATCGACCAGAAGGCGAAGATCGTCTATAATTAAAAATCGGCCACATCTCACGACGGAGCCGAAGTATAAGTTTTTTCTTTACTAATACTATGAAATTTTCGACACAAAGGTAGCGAAATTCTCATAAAACAAAATCCCTGGCACTCGAAACCGAATGCCAGGGATGCTTTTCTTTACTTGGGTTAAGATTTACTGTTGCCAAATGTGATTTCCTTTCGGATGAGGGAGATTGTCTTGGGGGTGACATTCAAAAACGAAGCAATCTCTTTCAGCGAGAGTCGTTGCACGATATGGGGACAACGGCTGAGCAGTTTCTCATATCGTCCACGTGGGTCAAGGCGATAACTGTCGAGAAAACGGGTGTAAGTTTGGGTAAATAGTTTCTCGCCAAGGTCCTTGCCTATTCGTAACGTCACAGGGTCTTGTTCATACATCTTTTTTAGTGTTTCACCCCTGATAAGGTATACCTCGCTGTCTATCCCCGCAATTATCGTCACTTGTGACTTACGGTGGTAGAGGCAGTTGGGATAATCAGCCACAAATTCGTTCTCAAATGCTATTCCTGTGATATATGATTTCTCACTTACTTTGTTGTAAACTATGTATTTGAAGTACCCCTTTTTCACGAATGCTATCCATTTGGAGCATTCACCCTCTGACTCAAAAAACTCCCCTTTGGAGAAAAGTGTCAGTTCTCCTTCCTTGATACAGTAGTCTTTCAGAAACTCCAAATCAAGTCCTTCTGTGTAGGAATTGAATGGTCTCATGGAATGGTTGTCTGTTTGAGTTGAGATAGTTTCATGTTATAGGGTCTTCTTTTCCCCAACTTGTAAGAGTGAAAACCGTAGTACATCACAATAAGGAAGCAGAGTAGTGGAAGGATAAAAGCTGGATGTCTGAAGACGGTCTTCATACCGATAATCATACCCTGAAGTGGAAGCAGAGAGGTCTAAGGTGTGTTCCATCAACTATGATTTTGTGAATGCATAGTCGCCACCTTAAGCCTCTCTGCACTGCTCCCAAATTATGGCTCATTTACATGGGAGGTTCCATTTCCTCCTCAGTGGACTCAGGCTTGAATGCCTGCAAGATGAACAAGTTCCATGATTCTGTTTGTGTGGGTGACTTCACAGCGGTAAGTTCATCCAGCATTTTCTTTCTTGCAGCCGAAGAAATATACATCACATAGTCGGAGGTGAGCAGATGCTTGTGTATCCATGAGATATCTTGCTCGCTGTCGAATTCCAGATTCTCAGCCACCTCGTCGGAAGTCATACGCTCGCCCGAGCCTTCCTCATCAACTACGGTCTCGAGGAGGGTCACTCCAAACTCGGCAACAGCGATTCCATAATATTTGCCGTCAACACGAATGATTTCCGAGGAGTAATTATTGATATACGAGAACTCATAACCACTTTCCCCCTGTCCAAACAGTCCGGTTATCTTTGAGCCGTCGATGGTCACAGGGCGCCCCTCGGAGTCTTTGTATTTTCCCTTGAGCAAGTTGGTGAAACAAGCCTTTCTGTAATCATTGTATTCATCCTCGCTGTTGAATCCCACCATGGTCCACAGCGGCATACGGTCCTTGGCGTAGCATACGGCGACAATATGGTCGTCTACTTTCCCAAATTCGATAAAAGCGTCGTCGTACATTTCCGAAAGCGTCTCATCTTCGAAAGCCTTTATCATATATTGCTTTCCCGATTTATCGAGAATAAATCTTTCTGCTCCGCCCAACGGGACATCCTCCAGGTCGAACAGTTCTTTGTCATCCTCGAAATTGCCAAGCATGGACATGATATTTCCATAGAACTGAGCAGCACCCACTTCCACATTGGTCTTATCGGAAATAATCTCCTTTGGGGGTACAGGTGCCTTGGGATTGGCGGGAGTTTCGTTGCCTTTACCACCACATGCCACAATAGTCATGACCATCGACACAATGGCCACGAGCCATAAATTTCTCATCATATTCATTCTAAGTTATGATTTTAATTGAATTTCCAAAAATCCATTTATTCGCCCACGAAGGCCAGCAAATAATCCACCGAGCCATTAAGACCGAATTTGCTGATGTCGAGTGAAATGTCATAATTCCGGGCATCATACCACTCAGAGCCAGTATATTTCTTGGTATACAACTCGCGGGTATAGTCATTGTCGACAATCATCAGTTTTGCGTCGGCCTCACTCACCCCATACTTGTCGACAATACGCTTGATGCGTTTCTCCATCGGACTGTGGAGGAATATCTTCAGGCAATTGGGATGGTCGCGGAAAATATGTGAGGCACACCTGCCGATGACCACACACGACTCGGCCGATGCGATTTGCTTGATGACAGCAGCCTGAGCCTCGAACAATTCGTTTGAAGTCAGATCCTGTCCCAGTTCATGATATTGGTTTTCCACCATATACGAGCGGTAGAACTGTGTGAAGTCATCCCACCATGATTTGTCTCTTGCCTCGAGTTTTTCTACTGTTTCCTGTCTGATGTCGAATTTTCTGGCCACGGCCTGCAATATCTGTTTGTCGAGTAGTTTAACCCCAAGCCTTTTGGCAATCTCGGCACCAACCTCGTGTCCACCGGTACCAAACTGGCGGTTGATAGTTACGACGAATTTCTCATTCTTGTTCATAATATATATATTAGGTCTAGATTCAACAATTTGTTGCGAAGATAACACAAAAGGGCGACATTCGCAAATAATTCAATCATTTTTTTGAATTTCTTGTCTTTTATGCCAAAAATATAGTATATTTGCAAAAGATTTTTTTACTATTATCCCATTAAAAATGAAAACAATCTACGATTTCTCTGTTAAGGACAGAAAAGGCGGCACAGTATCTCTGAAAGAGTATGCCAACGAAGTGATTCTAATAGTCAACACTGCTACCAAGTGCGGTTTCACTCCCCAGTATGAGGAACTTGAGAAACTATACGAGAAGCATCATTCCGAAGGTTTCACTATACTCGACTTCCCCTGCAACCAGTTTGGCCAGCAGGCTCCTGGCACCGATGAGTCCATCCACAGTTTTTGCAAACTCAACTACGGCACAGAATTTCCCCGTTTCAAGAAAGTCAAGGTCAACGGCGACGATGCCGACCCACTCTTCAAGTATCTGAAGGAGCAGAAAGGCTTCGCCGGCTGGAACATGGAACATCCCATCGCCGGTATACTCGACCGCATGCTTTCCGAGGCCGACCCGAACTACAAGGACGACCCCTCCATCAAGTGGAATTTCACCAAGTTCCTTATCAACAAGAAAGGCATGGTGGTGGCTCGCTTTGAGCCCACAGAAAGCATTAAGAAAATAGAAGAACAAATCAAGGAACTGCTATAATGTGTGAAAGAGAGCATGTTCGTTGCCTGATTATCGGCAGCGGCCCCGCCGGCTACACGGCGGCCATCTACGCCGCCCGTGCCAGTCTCTCGCCCGTTGAATACTGTGGCTTGCAGACTGGTGGTCAACTTACCCAGACCACAGTGGTGGAAAATTTTCCCGGCTACCCAGAGGGTGTTGACGGCAATCAGATGATGCTTGACCTTCGTCAGCAAGCCGAGCGATTCGGCGCCGACATCCGCGACGGCGAGATTGTGCGCGCCGACCTGAGCCAGCAGCCCTATGTTCTGACCACTGATGCTGGTGTGGAGATATGCGCCGACACGGTGATTATCGCCACAGGAGCCTCAGCCAAGTACCTGGGCCTGGCCGACGAGAAGAAATACAATGGCATGGGTGTTTCGGCCTGTGCCACTTGCGACGGATTTTTCTACCGCAAGCGCACCGTGGCCGTTGTTGGTGGCGGCGACACGGCCTGTGAGGAGGCTCTCTATCTGGCCGGACTTGCCCGCAAAGTGTATATGATTGTACGAAAGCCTTTCCTCCGGGCATCGGATGTGATGCAGAAGCGTGTGGCCGAGACCGAGAACATCGAGGTGCTCTTCGAGCACAACACGGTGGGCCTGTATGGTGAGGACGGTGTGGAAGGCGCCCATGTGGTGTACCGCAAAGGCGAGGCCGACGAGCGTCGCTACGACCTGCCAATCGACGGTTTCTTCCTGGCTATCGGACACAAGCCCAACTCCGACATTTTCAAGGAGTGGCTTGAGACCGACGAGACGGGCTACATCAAGACCATCGGCGACAGTCCGCGCACAAAATTGCCCGGAGTCTATGCCGCCGGCGATGTGGCCGACCCCCACTACCGTCAGGCCATCACCGCTGCTGCCAGTGGCTGCAAAGCCGCTATCGAGGCCGACCGATACCTGAGAGGTATAACCCCAGGAAAGTGAGCAGTCCGTTGACCATCAGCAGTTCGTATCCGAACCGATAGTCGGTGAATTGCTGCGTCAGCATATCCGCGGCGAAGCAAAGCAGCGGCGACGCCACCGCTATATAGGGCACAGCCCTGTCGGATACGCTACGGCGTGTGAGCAGTCCGAATGCGAACAGTCCGAGCAGCGGCCCATAGGTATAGGAGCACATCACATAGATGGCATCGATGACACTGGGCGAATTGATGATTTTAAAAACCAGGATGACCATCACAAACACACCCGCCATGGCGACATGCGCATTTCTGCGAAGTCGTTCATCGGCGGGTTTTTCCATGATGTCCACACAGAAACTGGTGGTGAGCGCCGTGAGTGCGGAGTCGGCACTCGAGAACGATGCCGCCACGATTCCCACGGTGAAGAGCACCACGACTGGTGTCCCCAGATGCCCCGATGCCGCGAACATGGGCAGCAGTTGGTCGCCCGTTTCCGGCAGCGGCGTTCCCTCCTTGGCCGCCAGCAGGCACAGCAGCACGCCAAGCGACATGAACAGCAGGTTGGCCGGCACAAATGCCACGCCGTAGGTGCACACATCCTTCTGAGCCTCACGCAACGACTTGCAGGTGAGGTTTTTTTGCATCATGTCCTGGTCGAGACCTGTCATGACAATGACGATAAACACACCGCTGAGGAATTGCTTCCAAAAATACTGGCGCGACATGGGGTCGTCAAACTCAAACACCTTGCTTCGCGGGTCGGCGGCAATGGCCTCCACAGCCTCGCCCATCGTCAGTCCCAGTTGATTGATCACATTGACGATGATGAGTATCAGTGCGGCAAACATGCATGTGGTCTGAAACGTGTCGGTCCACACGAGTGTCTTGATGCCGCCACGCCTGGTATAGAGCCATATCAGCAACACCATCGCCAGCACCGTCACCAGGAAAGGCACCCCGTATCGGTCGAGGACAAAACGCTGCAAGATGATGCACACCACATAGAACCGCGCAGCGGCCCCCGTCATTTTCGAGAGCAGGAAGAACGAGGCGCCCGTCTTGTAAGAACGCTTTCCGAGGCGCTGTCTCAGGTAAGAATAAATTGTGGTGAGATTAAACTTATAATAGACTGGCAGCAGGATAAACGCTACGGCCACATACCCCAATATAAACCCAAGGCATGTCTGCAAATAGGTCATCGACGAGACGGTGACCATCCCCGGCACACTCACGAATGTGACACCCGAGATAGATGCTCCCACCATTCCGAAGGCCACCATATACCAAGGCGAGCGCCGGTTTCCGCGGAAGAAAGTGTCGTTGTTGGCTTTTCGTGCCGTGAGCCGGCTCATCACCAGCAAGGCCACGAAATAGGATACCACCGTGAGAAGAATAATCATAAGTTAAGGTAGATTAATAATTTCGCGCAGCATGGCCACGCCCTCGCCCACCGTCCTCACGCCAGCCACCTGCATCAGGTTTTTGCCGTTCAGTTCGCGCAGCCGGCACTTTGCGGGATGCGACGCAGCATACTGAAACACTTTCGAGAAAGTATGGCTGCGGTAGAATGGGCTCGAAAGATTGCTCACAAACTGCATCTTCATCATTCCCTGTTTGAGGAAGATACGCTCACAGCCCAGTTTCTTGCCCAACTGGCGGAGCGGCACCACAAGCATCAGTTCCTCTCCCTCATGTGGTATTTTCCCGAATCGGTCCTCAAGGCGTTTGCGATAAGCCTCCAGTTCGTCATCTCGCTCGATATTGTCGAGTTCGCGATAGAGCAGCATGCGCTCGCTGCTTCCAGGCACATAGTTGTCGGGGAAATACATCTCCAGGTCGCTCTCAAGCGAGCAGTCCTCCACAAACTCGTCGCCACTCACCTCCTTGCCTTGCGCCATCTCTTCCTCGTAGATGCCGCCGAACTCCTCGTTGCGCAACTCGGTGACCGCCTGATTGAGGATTTTCTGGTAAGTCTCGTAGCCCAGGTCTTCCATGAATCCGCTTTGCTCGGCTCCCAGCAGGTTGCCCGCTCCCCGGATGTCAAGGTCCTGCATGGCCAAATTGAAACCGCTGCCCAGTTCGGCGAAGTTTTCCAGAGCCTCGAGCCTTCTCCGGGCATCAGGCTGCAACAACGCCTTGGGTGGCGACAGCAGGTAGCAGAAGGCCTTTCGGTTGGACCGCCCTACCCTTCCACGCATCTGGTGCAGGTCGGAAAGTCCGAAGCGGTGAGCGTCGTTGATGAGTATGGTGTTGGCGTTGGGGATGTCTATGCCGTTCTCGACGATAGTGGTGGACAGCAACACGTCGTAATCGTGGTTGATAAATCCCATCACGATGTTCTCCAGTTCCTCGGGTTTCATCTGTCCATGGCCGATTGCCACCCGGGCGTCGGGCACATACTTGTGGATAAGGTTGGCTATCTCGGGCAGATTGCTGACACGGCTGTTGACGAAATACACCTGCCCGTTGCGGCTCATCTCGAAATTGATGGCATCGGCTATCAACTCATGGTTATAGGTTCCTATCTCGGTATAGACGGGATAGCGGTTGGGCGGCGGCGTACGTATGATGCTCATGTCGCGGGCGCCCATGAGCGAGAACTGCAATGTGCGGGGAATCGGTGTGGCCGACATGGTGAGCGTATCGACATTCGTCTTCATCTTACGCAGTTTCTCCTTTGTCGAGACACCAAATTTCTGTTCCTCGTCGATAATGAGCAGCCCGAGGTCGTGCCACTCCACGGTCTTTCCCAATATCTTGTGGGTGCCGATGAGGATATCCACCCGTCCCTCTTTCAGTCCCTCGAGAATCTCCTTGGTCTGCCGGGCCGAACGTGCCCTGGACAGGTACTCTACACGGGCAGGGAAATCGCGCAGACGGTCACGGAATGTCTGATAGTGCTGGAAAGCCAGCACTGTGGTCGGCACCAGCACTGCCACCTGCTTTGAGTCGCATACGGCCTTGAATGCGGCGCGCACGGCCACTTCTGTCTTTCCGAAGCCCACATCGCCACACACCAGCCGGTCCATGGGCCGGGCACTTTCCATGTCGGCTTTCACCTCGTTGGTGGCCTTCAACTGGTCGGGGGTGTCCTCATAGAGGAATCCTGCCTCCAGTTCATGCTGCATGAAATTGTCGGGACTGAAAGCGAAGCCTTTCTCATGCCGGCGCTTGGCATAGAGTTTGATGAGGTCGCGCGCGATGTCCTTGATACGTTTCTTGGTGCGCTCCTTCATCCGCTCCCATGCCCCAGTGCCCAGCGTGCTGAGTCGTGGCGGTTCACCACTTTCCGAACGGCGGTATTTTGAAATCTTGTAAAGAGAATGTATGGACACATCCACCGTGTCGCCACGCTGATAGACGATTCGTATCATTTCCTGATAACTGTCGCCCGTGGCAATACGCACAAGGCCGAGGAACTTGCCGATGCCGAAATCCACATGCACGATAAAGTCGCCAGGCTCCATCTCCTGCAACTCTTTCATGGTGAGCGCCATCTTTCCGGCGCGTGCGGTGTCGGAGCGCAGGCTGTACTTATGGAAACGGTCGAAAATCTGGTGGTCGGTAAAAAGGCACAGCCGGTGGTCGTTGTCGGTGAATCCCTCGTGGAGGGTTTTGTCCACAGCCTCGAAATCCACCTTTGGGGGTGCTGCCGACGCCGGGCCTCCCACTTCTGCCATATCATCGCCCGCCATAATATCCCGCAGTCGCTGTATCTGCTTCTCGCTGTCGGAAAGCACAAACAGGCGGTATCCCCGCTGCTGATAGTCGAGCAGGGTCTGGGTGAGCAGGGCGAAATTCTTGTGGAACAAGGGCTGGGGCGACACGTCGAAAGTGATGGTGGCCTGTGGGACACCCACCGCTCTCGCGCCAAAGTCAATCCGCCGGAAAGCCGCCATGGCCTCTGCGAACCGTGCGCGACTGATGAGTTGACTCTCGCGCCGCAGTTCACTCATGATTTCATCCCGCTGCTGCTCCGTGGCACCTTCGAGCCGCTCGGTGACGGCCTGTGTGGAAAAGCCTTCTTCGTAAATCTGCGAGATGGTGTCGCTCACAAAGGCATAGTCTCTGAAAGCCACCAATGTTCCCGCCGGCAGGAAATTCATAAAAGGCACCCTATCGGTGACAACATTCATTTCGGGCACGATTTCCACCCGTTTTTTCATTTCCTTCGACAACTGGCTCTCGATGTCGAAGGTACGTATGGAATCCACCTCATCGCCGAAGAAGTCGATGCGGAAAGGATATTCACAACTGAAGGAATAGACGTCGAGAATACTGCCACGCATGGCAAACTGTCCTGGCTCATATACGTAATCCTGCTCGGTGAAGCCAAATGAGCGCAGGGTCTTGCGAATCTGCGACACATCAATCATCTGCTCCACGCCGATGGATAGGGTACGCTCGTCGAGTTGAGCCTGCGACACCACCAACTGCGACAGGGCCTCAGGACAAGTGACCACTATCACCGGGGATGCATCGCCAGCCTCGATGGCCGACAGGCGTGTGAGCACCTCGGTGCGCAGGATATCATTGGCGGCATCACGCTGTGCATATTTCACAGCCCGCTTATATGATGATGGGAAAAAGAGCACCTGTTCGGCACCCATTATCTGTGTGAGGTCATGATAGAAATAGCCGGCTTCCTCGTTTCCATTGAGCACGACCATAAGCGTCCGGTCCTGCTTTTGGACGGCCGCAGAGAAGAACAAAGGCGCCGACGAAGCCATCAGTCCTTTCAGGAAGATGGTTCTCACGTCGTCGTCGGCCATCAGCCCTGCCAGGGACTTGGTCTGGGGCATCTGACCATAAAGGGTACGCAATTGCTGGATATTCATCGCTCATCCTCCTGCGGCATAGGTGGATAATGTCTGAACCATCCGTCCCAGCGCAGGCGCATCACCCCGAAAAAAGCCTCCGAGAAAATACCACCGCTCATCTTGCTCACACCCTCGCGCCGGTTGACAAAAATCACCGGGACCTCCTTGATGCGGAAGCCGATTTTATAGGCTGTGAACTTCATTTCTATCTGAAAGCCATAACCCTTGAAACGTATCTTGTCGAGTTCGATGGTTTGCAGCACCCTTCTCTTGTAGCATTTGAAGCCGGCTGTCGTGTCCTTGATTCCAAAGCCTGTGACCATGCGCACGTATTTCGACGCGAAATAACTCATCAGCACACGTCCCATAGGCCAGTTCACCACATTGACACCACTCACATACCGCGAACCGATAGCCAGGTCATAGCCCTCGTCGTGGCAGGCGCTATACAGACGAGGCAAATCGGCCGGGTCGTGACTGAAGTCGGCATCCATTTCAAACACATAGCCATAGTCGTGCTGCAAGGCCCACTTAAACCCGGTGATATAGGCTGTGCCCAGACCCAGTTTTCCCTCACGCTCGATGATGAAGAGTCTGTCGCTAAACTCACTCTCGATGAGTCGGTGGACAATGGCTGCCGTGCCATCGGGGCTGCCGTCGTCGATGATAAGGATATGGAAACATTTTTCCAGTGCGAACACCGCACGGATGATTTTCTCGATGTTCTCTTTCTCGTTGTAAGTGGGTATGATGACGATACTGTCTGAGGATGTCATGGCGATAGGGTTTATGAGTTTGCAAATTTACAAAGAATTATTGGAAACCGGAAAATATTACTCTGAATAGTCTGGATATTCCGAGAATTCTGATTATTCTAAATATTCTGAATATTCTGAGTATTCTGAGTATTCTGAATAATCCGATTATTCTGAATTTTCTGAATTTTCCGATTACTCTGAATTTTCCGATTACTCCGATTATCCTGGCTACTGGTCGGGATTCTCTTCCACGCCCTGGAAACCGGGCTCCAGGGAGGCCTGGATAGCATTGAAACTGTCGTTCATCACAGTTGAGACATTGTCGTTCCCCTGCCCCACTGGATATACAGGCTGGTGGATGGTCAGGCTCAGCGGGTGCCAGTTGACCCAATGCCAGTCGCGTGTGCGTGGCATCACCTGAAACGAGCCATTGATGGTAAGCGGCACCACAGGAAGTTGCAACTCATCGGCCAGAGCGAAAGCCCCCCTTTTGAATGGGGCCATGTGTCCTGTGAATGTGCGTGCTCCCTCAGGAAACACCACGAGCGACATGCCATCGCGCAGCACCTCACGTGCCTGGTCGTAGGAAGCCTTGATTTTTCGCGGTCCCCGCTTGTCTATCATAATATGCTTGGCAGCCTTGCATGCAGCACCCACAAATGGTATTTTGAGCAATTGGTATTTCATCATCCACTTGAAATTGCGGTTCAGGAAACCGTAGATGAGAAATATGTCGAATGCTCCCTGGTGATTGGCGACAAAGACGTATGAGTGCCCTTTCTCCAGGTTTTCCCTTCCTTCCACCTTGACAGGCAGCAAAAAGAGTCTCAAATTGAACCACGACCACCATTTTCCGGGATAATAACCCCAGAAATGCCCATTGCCGATAGTACAGCCTATGATAACCATCAACGCGATGATAATGGTCCACACCACCAAGATAGGCACTGCAATACAAATTTGGTAGATACGATAAAGATATTTCATGTGTTGGTATTATTGGTTTTCTCTATGCAAAGTCATCAGCACCACCTCGCCAGTCACGCCGAAGCGCATGGGAATCAGTCCTCCGAGTCCCTTGCTGACAAGCAGGTGCCTGCCTCCCTCCTCATACATGCCGGAATCCTCGCTGTAGGTGAGCATCGTGGGCCGGAATCCCGGAATTCCCACTTGTCCTCCGTGGGTGTGACCACTGAGTGTGAGTTGTGCCTCTGTCAGGGGGAGCACTCTTTTTCGCCATTCCTGCGGATTGTGCACCAGCATGACAGTAAATGACCCTTGTGGTATGCCTTCCATGCTTTTCTCTGCACTGGCCACCCCAAAGGTTTGCCGGGTCTCATCATTTCCCTCCATACCGGCCACAAAGATGGAGTCGGCACCGCGGTGGATAGTGACATTCTCGTTGAGCAGCAGTTTCCATCCGAAACTGCGCTGCATATCCTCGGTCTTGAGGATGTTTTTCATCTCCTGCAAGGAATCCAACTCAGTATACAGGGCATAATCATGGTTGCCCATCACTGAGAGCACACCATCCCTGGCCTTGAGCGAGGACAGGATGCCGGCATGTTCAGTCAGTTCGTCGGGCAATTTGTTCTGTATATCGCCCAGGAACACGATGAGGTCGGCATTCATTGCATTGATGCTGTCGATAGCCGCCTTGAGTGTCTGCTGGTCGTCTCCCGAATAACTGGCCACATGGATGTCGGAAAAGACCGCGATACGGTAGCCGTCGAACGACGCTGGCAACTGCTTGGAGTAATAGTCGACGCAGTTGACTTCAAACTTGCTGAATCCCAGTGTGAACCCGTAGATGGTAGCATAGACGCACATCATGCCCAGCATGATTCCCACTCCTGTGCCCCACTTTCTGCGTGGTGAATTGCGGCGGCACAGTCTGTCGCCAATCCATGTGGTGAGAGTGAGCAATACCTTGGGAATAGTGAATACTCCAAGGAGAATCAGATAAAAATTGAGTGATGTCTGCGGAGTGGGAGTAAAATCGCGCTCCATGTAGAGCATCATGGTATAAGTCAGCATGACCACCGTGGCCAGCCACCAGACGATTTTCACCCAAAGTGGTCTTCGCCGTCCGACGTATCTTCGGTAGAGATACAGGTCGGGCAGCAATATCATCAACAGGAAAAAGATGAGTGACCTTGCAATCATTTGCGTGTGGTTTGGATATTAGTTATTTGTCGTTTTTCAGACTGCTTGTCTAAATAATATTCGCAGCGAGGAATCGCCGTGCCATTTCCAGCGGTATGCCTCTGCGGAGCGCATAGTCGGCCAGTTGGTCTTCAGCCACTGCCCCCACATCGAAATAGCGTGCCAGCGGATGGGCAATCATCAGCCCCGACACAGAGGCATGGGGCCGCATGGCTCCACTCTCGGTGAGCCTGACACCGACACTTCCCATGTCGAGTATCCGGTCGATGAGGAAATTGATGCTCGCGTCGGGCAGCGAGGGATATCCCACGGCAGGCCTGATGCCCTGGAACTGCCCTGAGAGCATGGCCTCCATCGGCAACTGCTCATGCGGGGCATATCCCCAATATCGTGTCCTCACCTCCTGGTGCATCCGCTCTGTTGCCGCCTCGGCGAGACGGTCGGCCAGTGTCTGGGCCAGCATCCGCTGAAAGGGGTCGGTGGTGAATTCGGTCTCCATCCGCTGGTCTACGGTTGCCACAAACAGCCCCAGGGTGTCGGTTTGTCCCTTTTCACGCGGCCGGATGAAGTCGGCCATGCACATACAGGGACCTCCCTGAAACGACGGGCGCTGCTGCCGGAGCATGGGCAGTACGGTATTTTCCACCACGATGTCGTCGCCCTGGGAATAGGCGGGAAACAGTCCGAACACGACTTTTGCGGTATACTGCCCCCGGAAGGTGTCGAGCATCTGCCGAGCATCCTGGCGGAGCGCCCTGCGCACGGCCTCGGGTTTGCCATTCATCTGCCAGGCATGGTAGAAATACACCCAGTTGATGTAGGGCTCCACCTGGTCGATGGTATATTGTAAGAGTTTGCGCATGACTATCTGGCAAATGCCACGCGCTCTCCCCTTGCCTGCTGGTCGAGCACGCCATTATCATATATATGTCTTCCGTTGCAGAAGGTGTGCAACACCTGCCACTGGAACTCATGCCCCATGAGAGGACTCCACCCGCACTTGCTCTTGATGCACTGCGGGGTGACCTGCCAGGGTGAATGTGGGCGCACGATGACAATGTCGGCCTTGTATCCCTCGCGCAAGAATCCCCTGCGCTGCACGCCGAAGAGCATGGCGGGGTGATGGCACATCAACCGAACCATCCGCTCCAAGGTGAGCACACCGGCATCCACCAGTTCGAGCATTGCAGGAAGCGAGAATTGCACCATGGGCATACCGGATGCCGCACGTGCACATCCGCCTTGTTTCTCCTTCAGCAAATGGGGGGCGTGGTCGGTGGCGATAGTGAGGATTCTGCCATCCGTGAGTGCTTTACGGAGTGCCTCCCGGTCGGCGATGGTTTTCACTGCGGGATTGCACTTCACGAGTGCCCCTTTCGACTTGTAGTCCTCCTCACTGAACAACAAGTGAGCCACCACGGCCTCGGCGGTGATTTTGGGCAGTGGTTCACCCTCGGTATAAACCGGAATGAGCGACAGTTCTGCTGCTGTTGATAGATGGGCGACGTGCAGCCGCGCACCATATCGGCGGGCTAATCTCACCGCTTTTTCCGATGAGTTGAGACAAGCCCCGACGCTGCGTATCATGGGGTGGAGTTCCACGGGAGGGTCGTCGCCGTGGACGGCCTTTGCCGCGGCCATCTGCCGGTTGATGACGGCAGTGTCCTCACAATGTGCAACCACGGGCAAGTCACCGGCCAGCCGGAACACTTTGCCCAGTGCATCCTCATCATCCACAAGCATATTGCCTGTGGAGGAACCCATGAAAAGTTTGATACCGGGAATATCCCGTTGCGGCAGGCTCTCAAAGAGAGAGGCATTGTCGTTGGTGGCGCCAAAAAAGAAAGAGTAGTTGACCACACTCGACTGTGCGGCAAGGCGGAATTTCTCGTCGAGGGCCTCGATGGTGACCGTCTGCGGCTGGGTGTTGGGCATATCGAAATAAGTGGTCACGCCACCGCATGCCGCGGCCCTGCTCTCCGAGGCGATATCGGCCTTTGCTGTGAGGCCAGGCTCCCGGAAATGCACATGGCTGTCGATGACACCCGGCATGACGACACACCCCATGGCGTCTACGTATTGGTCGTAGATACCATGGGGTGGCTGGGGGTCGGTTACTATCTTTTCGATGACATCGTCCAGGACAATGATATGTCCTTTCAGCGTCGTTCCCTCGTTGACAATTGTGGCATTAGCAATCAGTGTCCTCATGCAACAAGGTATGGTTTACTGTTTGGTGGCAGATTCAGGAGCCGCAAGCTCTTTCGCTGACGGGAATGAGTCCTTACTGACGGGATCGGGCTTGGCCATCTCGTTGGGTGTGGGAGCCTGTGGCATCGAACTCACAGGAGCGGATGAGCCATTGAGCAGTTTCTCCACGTTGAGCAGATAAGTTTTCACGTATGGGTCGTTTTTGAACGAATCCGGGGCCTTGCTCATGATGGAGGTAATCCATGGACTCATCTCGGGCACCTGGTTCATCGTGGAAATCATGAAGATGCCAGGTCCCAGCACATTGTCGAAATTGTCGGTGATGGACGATGTGATAAGCGTGTCCATGCACATATTGATGTGTTTCTGCTGCTGGCGAAGTTCTTCCACCACCTCTGCCATATCCTCTCCGTCCATGAAGGCTCGGTAATACTCATGGTCGAGTTCGTTGGCCTGGAAAATCAGGCTGTCGCGCACCCGCATGAAGTCGTGCAACCTCACGTTGAGCATCGTGCCACCCAGTTCGGTTCCTGAATTGTTGATTCTCACGGTGATGTCGCCACTCTCGATGACAACAGGGATAATCATCATGCGGTCGATCTGCAGGAAAGCCATGCGCTCAGACTCGGTGGAGTTGGAGAAATTGAAACGCCCATGCACAATCTCGGTGGAGTCCATGTCCTGAATCTCATTGTCAGAAAATGTCTGAAGATACATTTTCTTGCTGTCGAGTCCTGAGATGTTGGACGAACCGTCGATATTGTATGACATGCCACACGATGCCAGCATCGGCACCATGACAACAGACACAAAGAGGTAGAAATACTTTTTCATAATGTGCAAAGATAGCATCAAATGTCGGTGTGGGAAAATATTTTTTATCTATTTAAATATTTTCGCCCAACTTTTACACCTTTTTACGATTCTTTTTTTAGTTCACTGGATATTCTGTGTGTGGTATAGAGTTGAATAAGTGCTCCCGCAAGCATGAAAGCCACCCACTTGTTGTAGGCGTAAATGATATAATCGCTCTGCGAGGAGAAAAGGGGGCGAAGGAAATGATACTGGCTGTCGATCATAGACAGGGCCGCCACCACAAAGAAGGCATGCGAGACAAACAAAATGCGTCGCAACCGCCTGATGACAAAATTCGTCCCCTCGTATTTTTGCTGCACTTGCATGGCGATAAAGAGCAATGCACCTGCCAGGAAAACCCAGCACATCACCTTTTGCAGCCACATCACGGCATAACTGCAAGCACCAATTGTCATCAACACTGCACCTGCCAATAATAAAATCACTTGCAATTTATTCAGTTGCCTCATCTTCTACACCCTCCAATTCATCACTTAACACAAATATGTCCTCGTCGTCTTTTTTCATGAAATAACGCTCGCGCGCAATCTTCCTCACCTCCTCGGGGTTTCTTTCCAGGTTGAGCAATTTGATTGAGTCTTGCATGAATTGAGTTTCCTGGCGCTCTATCTCTTCCCGCAAATCGGAGATTTGGCGATTGTACTTAAACCGCTGCAGCAGGCTGTTCTCGCCTATCACTGTGATGAGCGCCACACCCACCACAATGACAATCACATATTTAAAACGACTGAAAAATTTTCTGGTCTTAATCTTGTTAAACATCTACATTTCCAATTTTGCTGCAAAGTTAATCAAAACCAAGGGAGTAGAAAAATTATTGCAATATTTTTTTCATTTGGAATTCGGAGTTGGAAGTTCGGAGTTGCCGCCTCAAAACCAGTCAATTCAAAACTATTCCGCCAGTATCGCGAATTATCGTCACTCCAATTATCGAATTTGAATGACGAAATGTTGCACTGCCCTCTTTCAGTGACCTTATGATTATTTCTGGTCTGAAGGAGTCAGATTATTGGAAATTTACTCCACATATAGTCTTGCCTTGTCATCCAGTTCCGACAGACGGTCGAGGGCTGCTGTCAGCGTCTCGTCTTTCTTGGCGAAATGGAACCGGATGAGGTGGCGCACGTCCTCGCGGAAGAAACAGCTGCCAGGGACGGCGCCCACGCCGACGTGCTCTGCCAGCCACTCGCAGAAGCGCAGGTCATCCTGCACGCCGTATTCCGACACGTCGAGCAACACGTAGTAGGCTCCCTGCGGTTCGGTGAAACGGAGGCCGAACTGTCGCAGTCCGTCGCAGAAGAGATTCCGCATGTGGGTGTAGTGGTCGCGAAGTTCATCGTAGTAGCTGTCGGGGAAGCGGAGTCCCACCGTGGCGGCCTCCATCAAGGGTGCGGCGGCGCCAACGGTGAGGAAATCGTGCACCTTCTTCACACGGTCGATGATGTGCTCCGGAGCGATGACATAGCCCAACCGCCATCCTGTGATGCTGTAGGTTTTCGACAGCGAACTGCATGAGATGGTCCGCTCCCACATGCCGGGAAGCGAGGAGATATAGACGTGGTGGTGAGGAGCATAGACGATATGCTCATACACCTCGTCGGTGATGACATAGCCGTCATACCTGATGACGATGTCGGCAATCACCTGCAGCTCCTCCCGCGTAAAGACCTTGCCCGTGGGATTCGAGGGGTTGCAGAGCACCAGTGCCTTGGCTCCCCGGCGGAACGCGTCCTCCAGGAGGTTGGGGTCGAAGCCGAATGCAGGCGGCACGAGCGGCACATATACCGGTTCCGCTCCTGTCAGGATGGTGTCTGCCGTGTAGTTCTCATAAAACGGTGAGAAGATGACCACCTTGTCGCCCGGGTTGACAACGGTCATCATCGCCGCCATCATCGCCTCGGTGGAGCCGCATGTCACCACGATGTTTTGGTCGGGGTCGATGGGCAGCCCCGTCCATCGGCTCTGCTTCCGTGCCAACGCCTCGCGGAAGTTCTGCGCCCCCCAGGTGATGGCATACTGGTGAGGGCCGTGGGGAGCAATCTCCGCCAGCCAGTCGGTCAGTTCCCGTGGCGGGTCGAAGTCGGGAAATCCCTGCGAGAGGTTGATGGCTCCGTGGCGGTTGCTGATGCGTGTCATGCGGCGGATGATGGAGTCGGTGAATCCCGCCGTGCGGTCGGATAATGGTCTCATGTCAATTCCTTATTGCTTTAAGTGTCCTGTCACCCACCTGGCAGACGACGAACTTGTCCTCTGTCTTGGCCTTTGTGATGGCTTGGTCAATCAGCACGATGGGGTTGGCCAGGGTGACAAACACTCTTTTATTCATAATAGTTCTATATTTGTGCCAAAGATAGGCAAAAAAACGGAATATCTGCATTTTTCAAAATGAAGTTTTATTCCAAATCTATAGATTGTCACCCACATTTGGACAAAAATGATTCAATTCTTGTCCAAATCCATATATAAAGACCCTGATTGTGACATGAATATTACATTTTTTTCTCTTTTTATGAAGATTATGACTATTTTTGCAAACAATAGTAGCAACCTTTGATTTTTTACAAGCACAAGCATGCAGATAATCCCTGCAACTCTGACAATCTAGCGTAAACAAATCATCCAATTCAAGAAATATGATGTATAGAGCCTGCACTTTTCTCACCATAATGGTGATGTCGTTTCTCGTTTCCCATGCACAGGAAACCATTTTGCCTCTCGCATTCCCCACGGCAGAAGGCTATGGGAAATACACTGTAGGTGGGAGAGGTGGCCGTGTGTATGAGGTCACCACATTGGAAGACTCCGGTCCGGGCAGCCTTCGGGAAGCCATCTCAGCCAGTGAGCCCAGGACGGTTGTGTTCAGGGTTTCCGGCACCATTCAGTTGAAAAGCCAACTGACCATCCGCCACCCTTATATAACGATTGCCGGACAGACGGCACCGGGCGACGGCATCTGCCTGAGAGGCTATCCTCTCAACATTAATGCCGACGAGGTCATCATCAGGTATATACGGGTGAGACTGGGAGATGAGACTGGGACAGAGTCCGACGCCATCAGCGCACGTGGGCATAAGAACATCATCCTGGACCATGTATCTGCATCCTGGAGCATCGACGAGACCATGTCGATTTACCATTGTGACAGCGTTACCGTACAGTGGTGCATCATATCCGAGAGTCTTTTCAAGTCAAGACATTCCAAAGGCGCTCACGGTTTTGGCGGAATTTGGGGCGGCAACTACAGTTCGTATCACCACAACCTCATTGCCTGCCACTCAAGCCGCAATCCCCGGTTTGCCGGTGGAGCAGGATACGTGGATTTCCGCAACAATGTGATTTACAACTGGGGATACAATAGTGTTTATGGTGGGGGTGCACTGCACAAGGAGGGCCGTGACCCGAGATTCCTCATCAGGCACACAGATGTCAATATGGTCAACAATTACTTCAAGCCAGGGCCGGCCACCACTCCGGGCGATGTGCATCACCGTATTGCCAACCCATCCTGGGCCAATGGCGACTGCGGGAAATGGTTCGTCTCGGGTAATGTGATGGAGGGCAGTGAACAGGTGACCGCAGACAACTGGAATGGTGGCATACAACCCAACTCTGACCTTCCCCAAGTGATGGACAGCATCCATAGGAAAACACCCTGGAACGCCATGCCCATCCAGCAGCATACAGCACAGGAGGCCTATGGCAAGGTGCTTGCCCATGCCGGTGCGTCGTTCCCGAACAGAGATGCGGTGGACTTACGGGTTATCAACGATGTGAGACAAGGTGCTGCCACCTGCGACGGCATTGGTTATAAGAGTCAGCACAAGATGGTGAATGCGGATGTGAAGAGCGGCATCATCGACTCCCAGGAGGATGTGGGAGGATGGCCTGTGCTGAAAACCGCACGTCCGCCAAAGGACAGCGACCACGACGGCATGCCCGACAAATGGGAGGAAAAACACCATCTCAATCCCCTTGACCCATCAGACGGCACACTGCTGTCTGCCGATGGTCAATACACCAACCTGGAAATATACCTTTCGTGTTTGACTGAAAACAGATAAAAGGGGCGTTTTTCATTTAAGTCGGTGATCAAAATTAGATAACACCTACAAGAATGATAGTAACAGATAATTTTGATTACTTACTTATTGCAAGGAAAACTTGCCAACTAAAAACTCAAAATTTTGGTCATTGGAAAAAAAGGTGTAAATTTGCATTCTGAAAAACTGCGGTCTGCTCCAGACCGTCTTACGAACCTAAAACCCATCCGAATGGAATATATAGTATCCGCCCGCAAATACCGTCCGATGACATTCTCATCGGTGGTGGGACAGTCGGCACTGACCGCCACCCTGAAAAACGCAGTGAAGAACAAGAAGTTGGCCCACGCCTTCCTTTTCTGCGGTCCCCGCGGCGTCGGCAAGACCACCTGCGCCCGAATTTTCGCCAAGACCATCAACTGCGAGCATCCCACGCCCGATGGCGAAGCCTGCAACGAGTGTGAGAGTTGCCGTGCCTTCAATGAGCAGCGGTCGCTCAACATCTTCGAACTGGATGCCGCAAGCAACAACTCAGTGGAAAACATCAAGTTGCTGATGGAGCAAACCCATGTGCCCCCTGTGCTGGGCAAATACAAGGTGTTTATCATCGACGAGGTCCACATGCTCTCCACCGCCGCCTTCAACGCATTCCTGAAGACCCTCGAGGAGCCTCCCTCGTATGTGATTTTCATCCTTGCCACCACCGAGAAGCACAAAATCCTGCCCACGATTATCTCACGCTGCCAAATCTATGATTTCGAGCGTATGGACGTGCCCCATATCGTAAGCCACCTGAAGATGGTGGCAGAGAAAGAGGGCATCACCTACGAGGAGGAGGCACTGGCCGTGATAGCCGAGAAAGCCGACGGCGGCATGCGCGACGCCCTGTCCATCTTCGACCAGTCGGCGAGTTACACCCAGGGCAACATCACCTACGAGAAAGTGCTCGAAAACCTCAACGTGCTCGACAGCGACTATTTCTTCAAAATCATCGACCTCTGCCTCGCCAACAACGTGCCCGAGACAATGGTGGTACTCAACGACATCATCTCGCGCGGTTTCGATGGCGGACATCTGGTCAACGGTCTGGCCAAGCATATCCGCAACCTGATGATGGCCAACGACCCCAAGACGCTGCCACTGCTCGAGGCGAGTGAGCGACAGCGCCAACGCTATGCCACCCAGGCCAAGAACTGCCCGGTGAAATTCCTCTACCAGGCACTGCGCTACTGCAACCAGTGCGACATCTCCTACCGCCAGAGCAGCAACAAACGGCTCCTGGTGGAACTGACACTGATTGAGATTGGGCAGATTACACAGGAAGAGACACCGCCTGGTGGGCGTCGCCCTACGAAAAGACTCAAATCCCTGTTCAAGAAACTGGTAGCAGACAGTCAGCGCAAAGCAACGGCTCCACAGGTGGCCGCGACTGACTCACGCACCCATGAAGTGGCCGTAGCCGCCACTGCACAGCCTCAGCCCACCGTTGCAACCATCCCCGTGACAACAGCACCCATGACAACACCCCCGGCGACCACCGCGCCCGCAGCGAAGCCCGCCGCCATCAAACCAAAATTCTCGCAAATCTCCATGTCGTTCAAGAATCTGATGGAAGCCGGCAAGGAAAAGGCTGCGGCTGCCGAACCAGAAGTGACCAACAAGGAGGAGAAGAAAAAATTCACACAAGACGACCTGTCGCAGCAGTGGCTGGCCATGTGCAACCGCATGCCACAGTCGATGGCGGGCATCGCCGCCCGTCTGAAGCATGTGATTCCCAAAATTGTGGATTATCCAAATATCGAATTGGTGGTGGACAACCAAATGCTGCTCGACCAGATAGAAAAAATCAAGGGACGTATCCGCAAGACGATGGCTCTGTCGCTGCACAATGGCAACATCAACTTCAGCACCCGCCTGGCCAAAGCCGAGGAGATAAAGCCTATCCTCTCGAAACGGGAGATTTTTGAAAACATGCGCCAGAAAAACAACGCCATCGAACAACTCCGCTCGATGCTTGACCTGGAAATGGCCTAAATCAGCGGCATACCCCACTGCTCGCACTCAGCACGCATCTCATCCGACCAGATGCTGGCCTGAATCTCACCGATGTGGGCTTTGTGGAGAAGCATCATACAGAGACGGCTCTGACCGATACCGCCGCCGATGCTCAGAGGCAATTTGCCCTCCAGCAACTGCTTGTGGAAGAACAACTCCTTGCGCTCGGATTTGCCAGTGATGTCAAGTTGGCGCAAAAGCGACTCGGCATCCACACGCAAACCCATCGACGAGAGTTCAAGCGACCGCTCCAGGACGGGATACCAAATCAGGATATCACCATTCAATCCCTTACGGCCATCCTCGGCCTCCGTCGACCAGTCGTCGTAGTCGGGGGCGCGGCCATCATGAGGCTCCCCATTGGACAGTTTCCCACCAATGCCAATCAAGAACACGGCTCCGTATTTGCGGCATATCTCGTCCTCACGCTCCTTGGGAGTGAGGTCGGGATACATCTGAAGGAGTTCCTCGCTGTGGATGAAATGAATCTGCTCGGGCAGGAAAGGCTTGATTTGCCTGTAAGCCTCGCAGACCAGGTATTCCGTGCGGCGGATGGCACAATAGATGCGGCACACCACATCCTTGAGAAAAGCCACGGTGCGCTGCTCACGGGTGACAACAGCCTCCCAGTCCCACTGGTCGACATAGAGTGAGTGGATGTTGTCGAGTTCCTCGTCGGCACGGATGGCATTCATGTCGGTGTAAATGCCATAGCCAGGCTCAATGCTGTACTCGGCCAGTGTCAGGCGCTTCCATTTAGCCAGCGAGTGAACCACCTCGGCCCTTGCGTCGCCCAGGTCCTTGATAGGGAATGTGACGGCGCGCTCCACACCGTTGAGGTCATCGTTGATGCCCAAGCCCTTCAATACAAACAAGGGCGCCGTCACACGGTGCAAACGTAACTCTGTGCTGAGATTCTGCTGGAAGAAGTCCTTAATCAATTTGATACCTTGCTCTGTCTGACGCATGTCGAGAAGAGCCTTGTAGTCTTTTGGCCGGATTAAATTGCTCATTTTGCCTGTTAATGCTATTATAGTTGTCTGTTCTGTCTCGGATAACGAGGAGTCTTTGCGAAATGCCGTGCAAAGGTAGGCAAATAAAACGAATTGCAAGAATTTTTGCAAGAAAATCATGCAAAAAGTCACAAAAAATACAAAATCCCCACCATTTTGAACGATTTTCAGCCTTTACGCAAACAAATTTCAGTCTTTCCATGCACACCTGCTTTTTCCGAGCAGCAGTATTTTTTTCTTCAACGCTTGCATAAATAAAAAAAATGTCTTACATTTGCAACCGCGTTTCAAGCAGGGTCCCGTAGCTTAGCTGAATAGAGCGTCAGATTCCGGTTCTGAAGGTCTTGGGTTTGAATCCCAACGGGATCACGAAAAACAAAAGAGTCGTGGCAAATGAAAGCTTGCTTTCAATTTCCGAGGCTCTTTTGTTTTTTGTAGGATGGCTGGCGCCAGCCTACAGGGATATTCAATCCCAACGGGATCACGAAAGATTAAAGGTCTTGAAGATGAAAGCTTGCTTTCAAATCTTCGAGACCTTTAAGATTTTGTAGGATGGCTGGCGCCAGTGGAGCGAAGCGACCAGTTCTTTTAGTTTGAAGCTGATATTTGAGGTGAGTGGTGAGAGGAATGCCCGTCCCCACGATTCCCCGCCCCTCGTAGGGGCGGGGCTAGGGGCGGGGTCTATGCCAGTTATTAGTTTAGGGATGATGCCTTCATTTTCAAGGACTTCAAACTCCACACTCCACACTCCAAACTTAAAGCGGGGTGGTAGACCACAGGCAGGTGGTGGAGCGAAGCGGAACCCCTGTTTTCAGTTTGGAGTGTGGAGTTTGGAGTTGATCAACCCCGAAGGGGTGGTAGACCATAGGCAGGCGGTGAAGCGAAGCGGAACCCCTGCTAGCAAGTGCCACACAAACTTAACCCTGAAAGGGTGACAGAGCATATTGTCAAGATCTGTCACCCTTTCAGGGTTTATCATTTGTTGCGTCGTTAAAAGCAGGGGTTCCGTGCTGCGCACTCCACCGCCTGCCTGTGGTCTGGTCAGCCTTTCAGGCTTCAAGCAAGGGATTACATTGTGTAATTCCGCCACAGAGCAAGAATCGCTCCAGCGGCAAAGCATTCTTCGTAGGGAATTACCTTGTGTAATTCCACCACAGAGCAAAAGGCCGTGAGCAGCGCCTCCCCTCCCCGCTGGCGGGGAGTGGGTCGGGGGTGGGGTGGAAGAAGATGAAAAATTAAAAATATAGGCAATATACCTAAACGAAAAACTGGCATAGCCCCCGATTTCAGTTTGGAGTTTGGAGTTTAAAGTCACTGCATCATCCTTAAACTAATATCTGGCATAGACCCCGCCCCTAACCCCGCCCCTACGAGGGGCGGGGAATCGTGGGGACTGGCATTTCTCTCACCACTAATGCAACTTCAAACTCCACACTACACACTGAATTCACTCCACCACCTGCCTGTGGTCTGGCCAGCCTTTCAGGCTTTAGCTGGCCCCAATGAGACGCCTCGATGAGACGTCTCTACCCCCTTCATGGGTCGACCTGCCGCTTTTATCAACCGATTGCAACCAATTCGCGTGATTCGTGGAATTCGTGTTCGTTATAAAACATCAAAGTTTCTTGCTCTCTGGCGGAATTACACAAGGTAATTCCCTACGATGAATGTTTTGCCGCTGGGGCCATTCTGCTCCATTTGCAGGCCTGTTTTCGCGGTGCAAACCTCGTAGGGAATTAGCTCGTCTAATTCCGCAATGTGCCACCCCCAGAATTCAACGGAATTACACGTACCTTGATGGGATAGGTATCATGCAGGGGAAATTTGGAGAACAGCCCATCTCCATCAACAGCCATGATTCTAACTTTTTTGAAAGATTCTATCAATTATTTAGCTTTTTTGATTATTTTTGTGGCAATTATTGAAAATAGATATTTGAACCAAAAACGAAAAACATAAAAACAACCAGATATGTCACAAATAGACGAACGGCAAATGCTAACCATGGGCACAGTGCTCGACCATCGCTATCGCATTGTGCGCTATTTGGCTTCGGGTGGTTTTGGCAACACATACGTGGCTGAAGACACACGTCTTGGTGGTCAGATGGCAGTGAAGGAGTTCTTCATGCGAGGCACAAACCACCGCTCCACTGACCGTACTACCGTAGAGGTGAGCAACGACACGAACGCCCCTGTGTTCCAAACCCAACTTAAGAAGTTCCAGCGTGAGGCCAAGCGTATCCATGAGTTGCAGAACGACCATATCATCCAAGTCACTGATCTTTTCGATGCTAATGGCACGTCATACTATGTGATGAAACTAATCAATGGTTCTTCGCTCGCCAAGCAGACACTATCGGAACAGGATGCCCTTGATGTTATCCGTCAGGTACTTGATGCCTTGCAGACCATGCACAAAGCAGGCCTGTATCACCTTGACGTGAAGCCTGGCAACATCATGCGAGAGGCCAACGGTCATTGCACACTGATTGACTTCGGGGCATCAAAGCAACTCACCACCGATGAGCGCAACACCCTGTCATCCTCCACGATGGCCTACACCCCTGGTTTCGCCCCATTGGAGCAAGTGGCGCAACAGTCTAAAAATATCGGACCATGGACAGATTTCTTTGCCGTTGGTGCCACTCTGTATTGTTTGGTTACAGGCACACCTCCACCCGAAGTATCGGTCACTGATTTCGCGCCCAATGGGCGCCAGTTCCCCTACCCTGCAACAGTGAGTACCAACATACGTCAAGCCGTCTCCGCATTGATGAATCCCATCCACACCCTCCGACCACAGACTGCCGCCGAGGTGAGAGCATTGTTGGACGGGACATACCAACCTAAAGAGCCTCCCAAACCCAAGGAGCCCCCTCAACCCGAAGAGACTGTCCTTGACCACCCCTCGCCAGACCCTACTGATGAAAAAACACGGCTCACCTCCCCCACGCATCAGACTCCTCCTCGGCGCAAAGGTCTTAGGTATGCCGTCGCTGGAATAACAGCAGTAATTCTGTTACTTGGTTTTTTGGTGCTTATTGCTGACGTAATAAAAGAAGATTCAATAAAAGAACAGAAAGAAGACACAACGAAACCACCCATTAGTTACAAGGAGTGCCCCGATGACAACCACCCCCATATGATTGACCTCGGCCTGCCCTCCGGCACGAAGTGGGCTTGCTGCAATGTTGACGCCTCGAAGCCCGAGGACTTCGGTGGCTATTACACCATGGGCGGAACCACCACGGAAAGCGATTTGGTAATCGACATAAATTACGATAGTGACACCACCCGAGCAGCCCCCGGAGTGAGTATCTGCGGCACGCAGTACGACGTGGCCCATGAGAAGTGGGGAGAGACATGGCAGATGCCGTCGCTTGACCAAATCAAGGAGTTGCTCGACAAGTGCTCGTCAGAGTGGACCACCGTCAACGGTGTCAAAGGTCGTCGCTTCAACGGCCTCAATGGTGGCAGCATCTTTTTGCCGGCTTCTGGTCTCCGCAGTGGCACCGTCCTCGTCTTCCGAGGCGAGAACGGCTACTACTGGTCGGGCGAGCAGTGTATCGGCGAGGAGGACTCCGCATACAGCCTCTACGTCGATAGCGTCACTACGGACTTGCACAACTGCACCCGTAGCGCCAGGTTGCCGGTTCGCCCCGTCGCAGAATAAGGGGCCCATGTTTTCAGTTTGAAGTTTGGAGTTTGAAGTTAAAGGACCTCCCCTAACCCCTCCTTGGAGGAGGAGGACGCTGTCGGCGCTCATTTTTACTATTGTGGCGGAATTAGACGAGCTAATTCCCTACGAGGTTTGCACTGCGAATACAAGCTTGCGAATGGAGCAGAATGTCCCCAGCGGCAAAGCATTCTTCGTAGGGAATTACCTTGTGTTTCAGTTTGGAGTTTGGAGTTTGCAGTTGCTGAACCCCGAAGGGGTGTAAAGACCACAGGCAGGCGGTGGAGCGAAGCGGAACCCCTGCTGACAAGTGCCACACAAACCAAACCCCGAAGTGGGTGACAGACCTTGCCAATATGTTCTGTCACCCACTTCGGGGTTTATCATTTGTTGCGTCGTTAAAAGCAGGGGTTCCGTGCTGCGCACTTCACCACCTGCCTGTGGTCTTTTCAGCCTTTCAGGCTTCAAGTAGGGAATTACATTGTGTAATTCCGCCAGAGAGCAAGAATCGCTCCAGCGGCAAAGCATTCTTCGTAGGGAATTACCTTGTGTAATTCCACCACAGAGCAAAAGGCCGTGAGCAGCGCCTCCCCTCCCCGCTGGCGGGGAGTGGGTCGGGGGTGGGGTGGAAGAAGATGAAAAATTAAAAATATAGGCAATATACCTAAACGAAAAACTGGCATAGCCCCCGATTTCAGTTTGGAGTTTGGAGTTTAAAGTCACTGCATCATCCTTAAACTAATATCTGGCATAGACCCCGCCCCTAACCCCGCCCCTACAAGGGGCGGGGAATCGTGGGGACGGGCATTTCTCTCACCACTCACCACTCACCACTAATGCAACTCCAAACTTCAAACTCCACACTCCACACTGAATTCACTCCACCACCTGCCTGTGGTCTTTTCAGCCTTTCAGGCTTTGCCTTCCCCCAATGAGACGCCTCGATGAGACGTCTCTACCCCCTCATGGGTCGGCTTGCCGCTTTTATCAACCGATTGCAACCAATTCGCGTGATTCGTGGAATTCGTGTTCGTTATATAAAGACGAGAGACTGCAGTTTTATAATTTTCTTTTCAATTTTTCTGTAATTTTGAGCGAAGCGACCACAAACGAATCGCGGTAGAGACGTCACATTGTGGCGTCTCCACTATCAGAATGCCTTCCCCCAATGAGGGTGTGTCAAAATGGAGATTTGCATTACCGATATTTTCAATTTGTAATCATTATGTCGGCCTGAAAGGCCAACAAGAACATAGCCCAGGGCAACGCCCTGGGTTTTTATGTATGGCAACAATTGTCGCCCTGAAAGGGCAAAAGCGTTAAAAATCAATGCTTTTGCCCTTTCAGGGCGACATGAATACTCTGCCTTATACCTAGGGCGATTGCCCTAGGCTGACAGCTGCTGGCCTTTCAGGCCGTTCTTCTTCCTTACAATCTGTAAGTTTTGTCTCAAGTCATTCTATTTTGACACACCCTCCACTATCAGAATGCATTCCCCCAATGAGACGCCTCGATGTGACGTCTCTACCCCCTTCATGAGTCGGCCTCTTCTTCAGCATTTTTCGCCTTTCATCGAAGTATTCATGCAGTTACAGAATCGGTAATGACCCATTCCTCAATGGTGCGAGTCTTGGTCGAGAACGAGAGGCCCATCTTATGCAGTTTGCGCCCGTCGTAGTTGAAAGGTATCATATAGCCTTTTTCGTCAATCTGTTGCAAAGCTTTCTGCGCCGGCTGGTCTATCTTCAGCTCAATCACATAGACGTCTGTGCGTGACTGCCACACCACGTCGATACGTCCTCGTGCGGTCCTGACCTCCGTCAGCAAGTAGCGGCCCATCAGCGAGAACACCACATATAATAACTGCTGGAAATGCCCCTCGGTGGCGGCCCCCTCTGCGTAGGGTATGGAGGCGAGGAATGTCTTCAGACGTTCCAGCATCTCCTTCAGGTCGTCTTTACGCAAGGCACGGTACATGTCGACGATGCTGTTGCCGGTGGTCAGCGTGTCGTCCCAGACGTAGTATGGTGCGAGGGCATCCATCACACCCTGATACACCTCGTTGTTGGGATACCCCAAGATGTAGGTGTCGGTTTCGCGGTCGTAGTCCTTGATGGTGAGATAGCCACTTTGGTAGAACAGCGGCAGTACGCTCTTCATCTGCTCTGTGGGCGCGTCGAACTCAATGGAGCGGGCCTGACTGCCATCCAATTGTGTGATGTCTGTGCCAAACTTCTTGAGCATGTTGACCAATACCGTCGGTGTGCCCGTCTCAAACCAGTGGTCTCTAATGCGCCTGTCCACCAAAGCGTTTAACAGGCTGAATGGATTGTATACATCGGTCAGGTCTTCTGCAAAATGATAGCCGTCGTATGCCTCCTTCAACTGCCGGTAAGCCTCCTCTGTGGTGATACCCATGTCGGCGGCCATGTCGGCCACCGCATCGCCCCACTGCTCATGCAGTTCCTTTTCAGTAATACCACAGACAGCGGAATACTCCGGCACCATCGTGATACGCTTTAGATTGTTCAGTTCGCTGAAGATGCTGAGCTGCGAGAACTTTGAGATGCCGGTGATGAACACGAAGTGCAGCCACTCGTCGCAGTCCTTCAGCGGTGAGTAGAATGCTCGCAGGGCCATGCGCATCTCGTCGAGACGCTCTGGCTGGTGCATCACAGTGAGCAATGGTGCATCGTATTCGTCGATGAGCACCACCACTTTCTTGCCGTATTTCTTGGCACAGCCTGTTATCAGTGTTTCCAAACGGGCTCCCAAACCATTGTCCACACGCTCTATGCCATATTTCTCTTCTAATCGCCTCAGTTGTATTCCCACCATTTCCTGCAAGTTCTCCACAGTGCCACCTTTCGCTGAAGCCAGGCTGATGTTGAGGACGGGATATTGCACCCACTCCGTCTCTAAGCGAGCGGCCTCCAAACCCTCGAACAGGTCACGGCGCCCCTCGAAGTAGCTCCGCATCGTCGATAACAGCAGCGACTTACCAAAACGGCGCGGACGACTGAGAAACACAAATTTAAACTGCTGGGCGAGACGATAGACATAGCCCGTTTTATCGACATACATATATTTGCCTTCGCGTATCTCAGAGAAGGTCTGTATGCCAATGGGGTATTTAAACTTACTAATTGTCATGTTGGTAAGACTTTTTGCAACACAAAGATAGTCTTTTTTTATCAATTGAGCAAATGCAAAGTGGAAAATGTATAAAAATCGCTGTCGTTCAGGGAATCAAGGGGACAGAACTTGATTGAAGTACATACCAAATGGATGGTTATCATGGTTGATGTTGTACCTCCATTTTTGTTGGCATGAATGGCATAGCCATCTGAAGCCTATCCAGATGTATTCACTTGACAGGATTGACCAACAAAAAATCAATAGTTCGTCCCCTGAATGAGTTGTATGGAAACCTTAGAACCTATTTATCGAACACCTCTTTGATGTTTTCCAGGAGCGTGTCGAGGGTGGTGCCGCCGAGGTCGAGCCGCTCGATCTTGAGATTTTGCAGCATGGAGGGCAGGTTTTCGGCCATGATGATGCGGTGGTCTTTCTTCATGTTCTCTGTCTCCACCTTCATTCGCTCGATGGCAATAGAGAGTTTCTGGAGTTCCACCTCAAGTTGTTTCTTCTTTTTGTCCAACTCAGCCTTTAGCGCCTGAATTTTCTCTTCCTCAGCAATGGTCTTCGACTGTTCAAGCATCTGCAAGCGCTTGCTTTCCTCTTCTTCCTTCATGAGTTCCCTCATGCGGGTCATCTCTTCGTTTTCACGTACGTAGTCTTGCTCTCTCTGATGTTTCTCAATCTCAGCCTTGTCGTTGATGTCTTGCAGTTGGAGTTGCTTCTTCCGTTCGCGGTCGGCCATCTCACTCTCCAACTTGACGACTTTGGTTTGGTCGCCAACGCGGATTTTACGTTCTTCGATTAGTCTGGCGGTTTCGATTGAGTTGGTTTCGGCCTCCAGTTTGCTTTCCTCCTCTTCCTTGACGAGTTCGCGCTTCAGAGCCATTTCCTCCTTCTTGCGAGCATGTTCTTGCTCCCGATGGTGTTTCTCCACCTCAGCCTTGTCGTTGATTTCTTGCAGTTGGAGCATTTTCTTCCGCTCACGGTCGGCCAGCTCACTCTTCTGACGAATAATCTTGGTTTGGTCGCCAACGCGGATCTTCTGTTCCTCGATTTGCCTCTCAGTCTCGATGGAGTTGGTCTCGGCCTCGAAGCGCACGGCATTGCGGAACTGTGCCTGCATATTGTCAAACAGGGTCTTGGAGAGAATCCTCACATTCTTGATCTCGATGGTTTCCACAACGATGCCCCATTGCTCTGAAATGTATTTCAACTCTTCCTTGAGTTGCAGGATGATGGTACCACGCTTGCGAAGCACCTCCTCGATGGTCATATTGGCAACCATGTGTCGGATGGCCGACTCCACCACGTCTTTCAGGAATTCGCTCACTTGCTCTAATGTGTCGTTATTCTCCTTGAAGTCGAAGTGTTGGTAAATCTTCTTGGGCTCGCCCACTTTCCAGATGGCAAAGCCACTGACTTCCACGCCTTGGTTCTCCTTGCTGATCTGGTCGGCAACGAAAGTGATGTTTTTCACATTTCCTGGAATGACCACATACTGGATACGAGGAGTGCAGAAGAAGCGGAATCCGCGTCCTTCCTTGACGATGTTACCATTTTTGAATACAATGGCATAATCAGATGGGTTAACTGTCACGAAATGATAACTTTTCATTTTTTTCTCAACCCTTTTCCGTGTCGGGCACAACTGTTTGAAAATGAATAATTATACTTACTTGCTCTCAGCACACAAATATACTAAATTTATCTGAAATAGCCAAGCAATTTTCAGTAAAATTTTTCATCATTTTTCTTTATTTCAACCCTACGAGGTGTGCACTGGGAATACCAGCTTGCGAATGAATCAGAATGCCCCAGCGGCAGTGCAATTTTCGTGGGGAATTACCCCGTGTAATTCCGCCAGAGAGCAAAAGGACGTGAGCACATGAGGAGGGGGTAGAGACGTCTCATCGAGGCGTCTCATTGGGGGAAGGCAAAGCCTGAAAGGCTGACCAGACCATAGGCAGGCGGTGGAGTGCGTAGCACGGAACCCCTGCTTTTAACGACGTAACAAATGATAAACCCTGAAAGGGTGACAGAGCATATTGGCAAGGTCTGTCACCCTTTCAGGGTTTGGTATGTGTGGCACTTGACAGCAGGGGTTCCGCTTCGCTCCACCGCCTGCCTGTGCTCTTAACACCCCTTCGGGGTTCAGCAACTCCAAACTAAACACCCCTTCTGCAGCGGCAGTGCATTTCTCTCACCACTCACCTCTCACCCCTCACCTCTAATGTTACCCTATTCACTTGTTCCGTCGGTGTAGGTATAGTAGGTGGTGGTGATGCCTTGGGCACTGCTGACGACACGCCCATTCTTGTAACTGTAAATATCGCCCCCCGAAATGGGGTTATGCTTCGAACCCCGGAAGCCTATGCCACTTGGTCCTTCAAAGATATACTGAGCCAAGGGGTAGCCTGTGAAGATAGAGGGATAGGTGTCGTATTTCACTTCGTAAGTATTATCCTCACCTTCTGGCTCTATGTTATGAGTAGTATATTTTACGAGGTCACCATCCTTCCAGGTTAAATCATAACTCATCCTTCTGGTTTCACCCCATGAATACGTGTAGGTTTCTTCCATTTTTTTTACATATCCATCTTTGGTGTACTCTGTGATTTGGATATTGCGGTTGTTTCCGATAGTTTGGTCGCTATCGCTTGTCTTGCTTGTGGCACTGGTCATACGCCCTTTGGCATCGTAGGTGTAACTATTCACGGTCATGCCGTCCAAGGATCTGATTTCAGTGCAGTTTTTGCCGCTATAAGTGAAAATCGAGCCAAGTTCGATTGTGTATTCTTCTCCGCCTACTTTTGTTTTTCCTACCGCATACTGCTTTTTGAGTAGTCCTCCCTCCCAAGTGTTGGTTTGTGTGCTGGTAGACACAGTGTCGCCTGTAGCTGATGCGACCATCACATTGTCAATCTTGCTCAAGAATACTGGGTCGGTTACAGGATTGTCATTATCATTGTCGTCATCGTTCGAACATGCGGAGAATGTGACGAGACCGCAAATAAGGGCACATGCCAGCACCCATAGACTTTTCTTTTCCATTTTATTTCTATTTAGTCGTTATAATTTGGTTGCAAATTTATATATAAAATTGGGATTCACAAGCTTTTCGAAATAAAAACATAAACAAATTGTTTCCGCAGCGGAAAAATGGTCAAACTGAAAAAGCAAGATGGCGCTTGGAGCATGGCAATACAGCTGCAAATGCATGAATTGTTTGTCGGCTAAAAATTTGTTTATTCCATTTACTATATGTATTTTTGCACAATCAATCCGAAAGGATTGTGGGAGAGTTGGAAGGCAGTTGGAGCATGATTCAAACCATCGGCACACAAATAGACTCTACAGCGGTATACCTCATGCGGTCGATGCCGCTTTTTTGTATCAGATAAGAAAAGAATGCAGGAAATAGTACGACAAATACGCGAGCTCGTCCTTTCCCGATGGACAAACAGCCAGTTGCATGGCATCAGTCATTGGGACAGGGTCTATGCCTACGGGAAACAACTTGTGACGCCCGGGGTTGACCCTCTTGTCGTGGCATTGTTCGCCTACCTCCACGACTCGTGCCGGTCGACCGACGGTTACGACACCTCGCACGGGCCAAAGGCGGCCGAGTGGATTGACTCCCTCAGGGAGACCTACCTGAAATCTTTGTCCGACGAACAAATAAGACTGCTCAAAGAGGCCTGCAGACTCCATACCACCACCCAGAAGACGGGGAACCCGACCATCGACGCTTGCTTTGATGCCGACCGCCTGGACCTCTGGCGCGCTGACATCACACCCGACCCAGAAAAGATGGCGACGGCAAAAGGCAAAAAGATTGCACGAGAAACAGATTACAGTGCCTTGATGGACTCCCTCACATTCTAATTCCCATTTCCCAACCTCTAATGAGAAATATCACAGAATGGAAGAAAATGCCACATCACTCCTGAGACGGTGCTGATATGTGCGCTGACAATTGCAAAAATGCGGACATGCATAAACAAGTCCCTACGGTGATTACGCAATAGCAATACGGAGAACAACATCATCGCAAAAATCGCAAATGCGACAAACATTATCGCAAAAATCGCAAATGCGATAAACAGCATCGCAAAAATCGCCGAATATGATTATGATAATGAATATGATATATATTTAAAAGAAACTTCTCTTATAGAGAAGCAAAGAAAAAAATTTCTTTGGCCATAAAACCTCAAATCTCAATTCAAATCCCCTTGTATCTCAAAATAGCATGTCTGCTTATTGTGATTGCCCTTATTTTTGTACCGTTTTACAATAATCAATCATTGAGTAGCCATGGCTTCAAAGTAGGGAGTGAGGGGTGAGAGGGGAGTGAGAAATATGTTAAAGTATTCAAAGCATGGTAGATATCATGCAATAATTTGCGAGAATCATTGTAATATAATTAGAGTGGCATAAACATATTGAAGCAACAACACGAGAAGAGGATGATATACTTGAAAGGAATCCGACTCAACGAGAAACTGGATATAAACAGGAAACAATACCCATTGAACATTCCTGCCCTGAATCACTTCAAAGAATTGGTCTTTGACAGTCCTGTAACCTTCTTGGTGGGAGAAAACGGGATGGGGAAATCTACGCTTATAGAGGCTATCGCCATCTGCATGGGGCTCAATGCCGAAGGAGGCTCTTCCGGTTTCAATTTCTCGACCAAGGCTTCCCACTCCAATCTATTTGAGTATTTAATCACAGTACGGGGTGCGCGACGAAACAAAGACGGTTTTTTCCTAAGGGCTGAAAGTTTCTACAATGTGATTACAAACATGGAGTCGCTCAATGGCGGTGGTCCTCCCATCGAGATGTATTATGGTGGCATTCCTCTGCATGAGGTGTCCCACGGGGAAGGTTTTATGAGATTGCTCATGCACAGGTGCCATGGGCAAAGTTTCTTCGTCTTTGATGAGCCAGAGGCGGCTTTGTCGCCATTGTCACAAATAAAAATGCTCATTAGAATTCATCAGTTGGTAAAGGAAGGCTCACAATTCATCATATCAACCCACTCTCCCATATTAATGGCTTATCCTGGCGCAAGAATATACCAACTGGATGAAAGTGGTATCCATACGGCACAATACGACGAAACGGAACACTACAGGCTGATGAAATACTTTCTGAACAACACGGAAAACTATCTGAAAGAATTGGGGATTTCCACCCTATAAACAAATGTAACTCTGCCCACTGCCTTTAGTTATACACTGAAGTGCCCATCTTTTTGTTACGAACACGAATTGCACGAATCACACGAATTAGTTGCAATCGGTTGATAAAGGCGGCAGACCGACCCATGAGGGGGGTAGAGACGTCTCATCGAGGCGTCTCATTGGGGCCAATTAAAGCCTGAAAGGCTGAAAAGACCACAGGCAGGCGGTGGAGTGCGCAGCACGGAACCCCTGCTCTTAACAACGCAACAAATGATAAACCCTGAAAGGGTGACAGAACATATTGGCAAGGTCTGTCACCCACTTCGGGGTTTGATTTGCGTGACACTTGTTAGCAGGGGTTCCGCTTCGCTCCACCGCCTGCCTGTGGTCCTACCACCCCTTCGGGGTTGAGCAACTCCAAACTCCACACTCCACACTAAATGCACTGGTCGCTTCGCTCAAAATTACAGGAAAATTTTTAGGAAAATTATAATTGCAACTGCAAATGGCCTAGAATTTTTACTTCAATTTTTCTACAATTTTGAGGCCACAGGCCGACCTATGAGAGAGGGGGTAGAGACGTCTCATCGAGGCGTCTCATTGGGGCCAGCTAAAGCCTGAAAGGCTGACGAGACCGCAGGCAGGCGGTGGAGTGCGCAGCATGGAACCCCTGCTTTTAATGACATAACAAATGATAAACCCTGAAAGGGTGACAGAGCATATTGGCAAGGTCTGTCACCCACTTCGGGGTTTGATTTGTGTGGCACTTGACAGCAGGGGTTCCGCTTCGCTCCACCGCCTGCCTGTGGTCCTACCACCCCTTCGGGGTTGAGCAACTCCAAACTCCACACTCCACACTGAAAACAGGGGTTCCGCTTCGCTCCACCGCCTGCCTGTGGTCTTACCACCCCTTCGGGGTTCAGCGACTCCAAACTCCACACTCCAAACTGAAAACAGGGGTTCCGCTTCGCTCCACCGCCTGCCTGTGGTCTATCACCCCTTCGGGGTTTAACAACTCCAAACTTCAAACTCCACACTCCAAACTGAATGAGCCTCTCACCTCTCATATCAACTCCAAACTGAAAACCGGGCACTGAGCAACAAAAAAACACTTAATGCGTAAAAATTACGCAAAAAAATTTGGAGATATGAAATAAATGCAATATCTTTGCGTATGAATCTACATGATGCATGGAAAAGAAGAGAAGGAGCAAAGGCGTGGGGCTGCGGGCAACTTCAAATCGCATGAGGACGAATTCATGACATGACATTAGACGCATACGACAAAAATGAGAGCAATCATACTACATCGGTCATCTGCCACCTATCTGACCAACAGAGAAATTCCTCAACTGACGAGCCAGAACAATGTGCTTGTCAAGGTGTATTACGCAGGAATTTGCAGAACCGACATTGGCATAGGGAAAGGAATCGTACCAGCAAAAGAGGATATAGTGCTGGGGCACGAGTTTTGTGGTAAGATTACAGGTTTCGTGAATGGTGAATGCGAGATGGGCAATTGGAGACTGGGCGATGTGGTCAGTGCCAACCCCATGTCATTCGGCAGTACAGGCGACACGATGTGTGGCAAGGACTGCGATGGAGCATTTGCGGAATACATCGCTGTTCCAAGCAGTGCGTTGATTCACTTGCCGCCCCTCCTACTCTCTCCTCTCGGCGCTTTTCTCGAACCAGTTGCCGCAGCACTGGCCCCACTGAAATATATACATGGCAGGACCTGTATTTTCGGCGGCTCCAGAATCGCAGAACTCACATACCAGGTAGCCCAGACTATGGGCAAGCGCCACATCGAAAAAATAGAACGTATTGATGACTTGCAGAAGGATAGTTATGACTGCATTATCGAGACCGAGCCGTTCAATATCGATGCTTATATCGATGCCCTCCGACCAGGGGGAATGTTAGTGCTGAAATCCCGTTCGTACGCACCCTGTTCTTTCACATCAAATACGATAGCCATGAAGGAGGTATGTATAAGAGGTGCAAGATATGGAGATTTCAATGTCGCCAGCCATATACTGACTGCCACTGCCAGGCATTTGCCAAACACACTCAACACGGGCACACTGTTTGGGAACACCTTTGAACTGTCTCAGTTTGAGGAATCCTTCGCAGAAGCCGGGCGCGCGGGAAGCAAGAAGACATTTTTCAAGATATGTGCGGAATCATAGGAATTGTTGACAGAGAATCGACACCCGACAGCAGGAGTCTCACGGCTGCCCTTGACACGCTGAGACTTCGTGGCCCCGACGACAGCGGCATGTGGCGAAGCGGGCATGTTGCCCTGGGCCATAGGCGGCTTTCCATTGTCGGAATAAGCCATGGGCACCAACCTATCAGTTCGCGAGACGGAATGATAACCATCGTGGTAAACGGGGAGTTCTACGACTACAAAAGACTGCGGCAGGAACTATCATCAACCTACACCTTCCAGACAGATTCCGACAGCGAACTGCTGATACCCCTCTATCTGAAATACGGCTATATAGGGATGATGGAGCATCTGAGGGGTGAGTTCGCCTTCTTGTTGTATGACGAGCGAAATCGCTTGCTCGTGGCGGGAAGAGACCGCTTCGGCATCAAACCCTTGTGCTGGTGGGACGATGGGAAGCGACTGATGATAGCGTCGAAAGCAAAGGCCATTCATGCCTGTGGAGTCAAGGCCGAATGGGATGAAGACAGTCTGATGCAGGCACTTTCCATACAATACCAACCCACCGACCGCACTTTCTTCAAGGGCATCAAGCAGTTGGAGCCTGGTCATCTGCTCGTTTGGCAGGCGGGCTGCGAGAAGAAGGACATCACTTATTGGGACATGAACTATCCTGTGGGCAGCGATGAGCCTACACTGACAGCAGCGCAAGAGGAACAGTATATAAGCGGTTTTCACGAACTGCTGACCGAAGCCATCAGGTTGCGTCTTCAGGGCGAAGTGCCCGCATGCTGTCATCTCAGTGGTGGACTTGACTCCAGCACTGTCGCCGGCATCATGTCACACCTCACCGGCGAGCCTGTTCATTGTTTCTCGATAGTCTTTCCACAGGCAGACGCGGAATACGACGAGGACCTTTTTGCGACAGAGACCGCCAACCGCTGTGGTGCCATCATGCACAGGGTAGATGTCAGTCAGCACGACATCCTCAGAAATCTGCCAGAAGCGGTCTACCACAGTGAGGGACTGGCAGTCAACGGCCATCTGTCGTGCAAATATCTCCTCAACAAGAACATCCATGACAGCGGGTTTAAAGTGGCATTGACAGGTGAGGGAGCCGACGAATGCCTGGCAGGCTATCCCCATCTGAGAAAAGACCTCTTCGCCACGCTACCAGCCCAAGAGAAAGACAGGCTGACAAAATATCTCTATCGCACCAATCTTGCAATAACGGGAACAGAGATTGCCGATGGCGACACGCTCTGCTGCGACAGGATGGCCGAGCGGCTGGGGTTTGTACCGTCGTTCCTGGCAGCCAAGGCAAGCATAGGACACAAGATGTATCACTTGCTCAGCGACGACATGCTTCACTCTTGCCGCCATCATGATTTCCTCAGTGAAATGTCCGGCCATCACCGGGCAGAACCCCTGCTGCGTGGCGTGCACCCTGTGAACAAGTCGCTTTATCTATGGAACAAGCACGCACTCTGCAACTACATATTGGCCACCCTTGGCGATGGTTGCGAGATGTCGGCATCGGTCGAGGGGCGGTTGCCTTTCCTCGACCATCGGCTTTTTGAGTACGCGGCCCGCCTTCCCATGCAGATGAAGATAAAAGACCACATCAATGAGAAATACGTGCTGAAAGAAGCGGCCCGCCCCTATATCACGGACCGCGTTTACCGTAGGCAGAAACATCCGTTCCAGGCGCCGCCGCTGACTCGCTATTTCAGCCGGCACGAGTTCCAGCAAATATACGACGAACTGACATCCGCCGACATGATGAGACTGGGGGTTTTCAACAAAGACGCCATCGCCGCCCTGCTGAAATCACTCCCGTCGATGAGTGTATTGGAGCAGACCACCTACGAACCTGTAATGATGCTTATGCTGACTATTTATTATATGAATCAAAAACTAATGAGCTGAGACGATGGGAACAAACAAGAACGACAAGTGGTGGATAGACTTCTTTAAAGGCGACTTTACAGAAGTGGTACTCAACCAGCAAGCGGCAGAGACGGTGCGTTTCATGCAACAGATAGGGCAGTTGAATCCAGGAATGATGGTTTTTGACCAGTGTTGCGGCAAGGGATACCTGGCACACGAGTTGGACCTGGCGGGTCTGAAAGTCACAGGCATCGACATCTCCGAGCCTTATATTGAGTATGCCCGCGCCCAACTTGCCTCCAGCCGTGCCGAATTCGTGCTGGGTGATGCTGAAACCTTCCTCCGACCTGGGCAATACGACATATCCATCAACTGGAACACAAGTTTCGGCTATCACGAAGACGACGGGCAAAATGAGCGGATGCTGGTGCCCTACAGCAGGAACCTGAAACAAGGAGGGCAATTTTTCTTTTCCACGATGAATCCCCTGTTCATCAACAAGCATTTCCAGCGGTTTATAGTCAAGCAAGTGCCTTCGTGCGACAGCACCATCATCACCATCCGGGAGAGTTGGATAGAGGACGGGATGATGAAATCCAACTGGCTGATAGTGTATCCAAATGGTCGCCGTGAAACAGCTTTCGGACAGACAAAGCTTTACAGCGTTGAGCAATTCACGACCATGTTTCTGCGTCATGGACTCAAAGTGGAGAAGGTATATGGGAATATCGCCCTTTCGCCCTACGACGAGGACCATCCAAGCATGATACTCTATGGACACAAATTGCAATGACATCCTCACAGTCGTGCACGGCGTATGCCAGGCCCGTCCCCATCATGTCGCAGTGATGGAGGGCGATGGCAAGACGCTCACCTACCGGCAACTGTGGCAGCAGGCACGAAGGGTGGCCGAGTACATCAACCGCCATGGCGGAAACTGTGATTTCGTGGGACTTCATCTGCCAAAGTCTGCCGCCTATATCGTCGGCATGCTTGGCTGCTGGATGTCGGGGAAAGCATTTGTCCCCATTGGCACCGACCTGCCACCAGCCCGCCGGCAAATGATTGTCGCCCATGCCGGCATCACGCTCTGTATAGACGAGGTCACCCTTGGCGAAGCCCTGGCCTGCAGGATGACACCCGCCATAGCCCCATGCCCTCCTGACCAACCGGCATACATCATCTACAGTTCTGGAACCACGGGGAGGCCCAAAGGCATACTCGTGGGGCATTCCGGGCTCTGCAATCTGGCCCGATGCCAGCGGCATGCATTTGGAGTGGACCACAGTTCGCGCTATTTGTTTTTTCTGTCGGTCAATTTCGATGCCTCTATCTCCGACATCCTTGTCACCCTGACGTCGGGGGCCACACTGGTCATAGCACCCATGGCGGAAGAGGAACTGTCGACCATGTTGTTTGAGGTGATTGTGCAGCGCGGCGTGACACATACCGACATACCACCATCACTATTAAGGATGCTGAGTGTGGAGAAGTGCCCCAGCAGCCTGCAAACCATTGTCATCGGAGGTGAGCCAGCCGACCTTGAGACCGTGAGGCGCTGGAGCGGCAGACTCAGGCTAATCAATGTTTACGGTCCCACAGAGGCCACCGTCTGTACCAGCCTATGCCAATGTGACCCCCTGTGGAAGGCACCGCTTCTGGGTGACGTGATCGACGAGACCCAATACAACATCTATGCCGACGGACGATTGGACGCGACAGATGGTGAGCTATGGATTTCAGGGACAGGCCTTGCCATAGGCTACTACAAAGACGAGGAACTGACACGAAAGAAATTTCCCGTTGTCGATGGTGTGCGCTATTACAGGACATCCGACCATGTGCGTATCAACGACGATGGCAAACTGGAGTTTGTCGGCAGAATCGACCGTCAGGTAAAGATACACGGCCAACTTGTGGAGTTGGAGGAAATAGAGCATGTGCTCCGCATCCATCGTAACGTAGGCAAGGCGGCCGTCGTGAAAAGGGCCATCAGTCAGGAGAATGACAAGGATGCCATCGTCGCATTTATCCAACCCATGGAGAACGGGGTGACACAGGCCGACATGGAACGACAGTTGCGGCAGTGCTGCAAGCACCACCTGCCCAGATGGATGATGCCATCATATTTCGAGTTCGTAGAGGCCATGCCGCTCACCCCCTCCGGGAAGACAGACCTGCAGGCTCTCATGTCCATACCACTCCACATCAAGACGACCTGCAGAACGGATTGCCAATATGCGACGAGAGAGGAGGAAGCCATTGCCAACGTGATGACAGACATTCTCAAACTTCCCGCCCTGGGACCCGACGAAGATTTCTTCCTAAACGGCGGCGATTCGCTCGACACCATCATATTGATTTCAAGGCTGCAGCAGATGGGCGTGGCCGTCACGTCGGACGAGTTGCATCGATGCCCTACCCCACGCCTGTTGGCTCGAATGAGGATGGAGAGCACTTCCATGTGCATACACTCATCCCAACTTGAGAGTCAGTGGTTGCTGTCAGGCACACCCCACAGGCCAAAGCCTCGCAAGGAGACCGCTGGCTGTATGCTCGTCACTGGAGCTACCGGATTCCTGGGCTCTCATCTACTCCACGAACTGTTACGCAGAGGACAATGTGAAAAGGTGATGTGCCTCGTAAGATGTTCATCTCCCGACAATGGGATGAAAAGGGTGAGCGACACCTTCCGCAGATACGGTCTCGACACCGATAGGCTGAAAAACATAGAGATTGTTTGTGGCGACATCACCCGCCCTTGTCTTAGTATTCCTGCCGATGACTACAAGCGGCTCTCCGAAGAGGTGACCACAGTGATTCACTGCGCTGCCACCGTCAATATGCTGGCCAATTACGATACGCTGAAAGAGACCAATGTAGATGGCACGAGAAACATCATCGGCTTCTGCTTCACGGGCAGCAGGAAGGAACTGCATTATGCCTCCACCCTCTCCGTTTTCGTGTCAACCGACAGGAATAGTGGAACAGCGTACGAAAGCGACGACCTGAGCACGCCCACCAACATCTATGGCGGTTACGGGCAGACGAAGTTTGTAACAGAAAAGATGGTGTTGTCTGTTCATCCCGCTTTCTGCGATGTGTTCATCTATCGTTTTGGTCTGCTGTGCGGCGACACCCGACAGGGGAAGTCGGCCCCCAAGGATTTTCTGGGAATGTTCTTCCGTGGTGCCAGGACCGTTGGCGTGCTCCCCTTTGACAAGTCGGAGAGGATGGCGGTGGACATCACCCCCATCGACCAGGCATCGCAAGTGGTGGCCGACATCATTGACCATCATCAGCCGGGTGTTTATCATGTGGCATCCGAAAATCCCTTAACCCACATTGCAGCTATAGCCTACGTAAATCCCTGATTTTCAATAGGCGGTTTTTTTTGAGGCGGTTTTAGGGGTACCACGGATTTTACTTTTCCAATGGGGTTTGCATTGATCTCCAAAAGG
>Ga0247611_10000796_pt1 | contig 60808 bp, 47 predicted proteins | sample 177DNAGHGhighgp2_FD_192422 | JGI IMG/M metagenome (GOLD analysis project Ga0247611, IMG submission 192422) | Sheep rumen microbial communities from Palmerston North, Manawatu-Wanganui, New Zealand - 1770 DNA GHGhigh gp2 | ecosystem: Host-associated > Mammals > Digestive system > Stomach > Rumen... | reverse complement strand
CCCAGTCCGTTGACGGTGACGTGCAGTCCCCGGGCGCCGCTGAGGACGGCCGCCAACGAGTTCGAGACGGCCAGGTCGTAGTCGTTGTGGGCGTGGAAGTCGAAGTGGGCATCGGGGTAGCGCTTCACCATCTTGCGGAAGTACTCGATGCATTGCAGGGGGTTCATGATGCCCAGCGTGTCGGGTAGCATAAAACGGCGGATGCCGCTATCGATGAGGGCGTCCATCAGCTGATAGACATACGCGGGCGAGTCCTGCATGCCGTCGGACCAGTCCTCGAGGTAGAGGTTGACGCTGATGCCGCGCTGGTGTGCATCGTCGACGGTCTGGCGGATGTCGCGGATATGCTCGTCGGGCGTCTTCTGCAGCTGCTGCTCGCAGTGCTTCAGCGACCCCTTGGCCAGCAGGTTCATCGTGACACAGCCGCAGTCGGCTATCCAGTCGACGCTCTTGCCTCCGTCGACGAAGCCGAGCACCTCGACACGCTCAAGCATGTCAATCTCGCGGGCATAGCGGCAAATCATCTTCACCGCCTCCTTCTCGCCGTCGCTGACACGTGCCGAAGCCACCTCGATGCGGTCGACGTTAAGGTCGCGCAGCAGCATGCGGGCAATGATGAGCTTCTCGTGCGGCAGGAACGAGACGCCGTTGGTCTGTTCGCCGTCGCGCAGCGTAGAGTCCATAATCTCGACAAAGGGCACCGTGCGCTTGTATTCGTTTATCTGGCTTGCTGTTCCCATAATTCTGTTTTTGCTTGGTTCTGTACGAGGAAGTCGATGTCGTCGAGGCCGTTCATCAGACAGTGCTTCTTGTAGCCGTTGATGTCGAAGTGCTCGCTTCGACCGGTGGTCATGTTGGTGACTGTCTGCTGCGGAAGGTCTACTGTGACCTCGGCCTTGGGATTCTCTTGGATGGTCGAGAACAGCTCCTGCAGGAAGTCTTCGCTCACCTGTACGGGCAATACGAAGTTGTTGAGCTCGTTGTTCTTGTGAATGTCGGCGAAGAAACTGCTGATAACCACCCGGAAACCATAGCCGGCTATGGCCCATGCTGCATGTTCGCGTGAGGAACCGCTACCGAAGTTCTTGCCGGCCACGAGAATGCAACCGGAGTAGGTCGGGTTGTTGAGCACGAAGTCGGGATTAGGTGTGCCGTCGGCGCGATAGCGCCAGTCGCGGAACAGGTTGTCGCCGAAGAAACGCTCCTCGCGCGTTGTCGCCTTCAGGAAACGGGCGGGGATAATCTGGTCGGTATCTACGTTCTCCAAAGGTAGGGGAACGCAGGTGGATGTTATAACGTCAAACTTCTGTTTCATTGTTCTGACATGAGTACTGTTTTAGACATGAGTACATGAGTACTGTTTTTGGACATGAGTACATGAGTACGTTTTTAGAGAAAGGTTCGGGGGTCGGTAATGACGCCCGTGACGGCAGCTGCGGCAGCCGTTAATGGCGAGGCCAATATGGTGCGCGAACCGGGACCTTGACGGCCTTCGAAGTTGCGGTTGGAGGTCGAGACGCTAAGTTTGCCGGCGGGTATCTTGTCGTCGTTCATGGCGAGACAGGCAGAGCAGCCCGGTTGACGAATCTCGAATCCTGCTTCACGAAGCACCTTGTCGAGCCCTTCCTCGCGAATCTGCTTGTCGACAGCCCAAGAGCCGGGAACGAGCCAGGCAATGACGTCGGCTGCCTTCTGACGCCCCTTGACGATGCTGGCAAAGGCCCGGAAGTCTTCAATGCGGCCGTTGGTGCAGGCACCGAGGAAGACGTAGTCGACCTTCGTGCCCAGCAGCTTCTGACCAGGCTTGAACCCCATATACTGTAGCGCTTGAACCTCTCCCGGCCTCCCCAAAGGGGAGGAGGGCCTGCGGGCATCAGACCCCGGTAGGCACTCCCCTCCTTCGGAGGGAATGGGGGAGGTTATCCCTATACCCATACCTGGATTGGTTCCGTAAGTGATACGCGGCTCAATGTCGGCAGCATCGAAGGTCAGTTCCTTGTCGAACACTGCATCTGGACCGCTCTTCAGCGTCTTCCAGTAAGCGACGGCCTTATCCCATTCGGCACCCTTCGGCGCATACTCTTTACCTTTTATATAATTAAAGGTGGTTTCGTCCGGAGCAATGAAACCGCCGCGGGCACCCATCTCGATGGAGAGGTTACAGAGCGTCAAGCGGCCCTCCATTGACAACGCGCTGACGACGTCACCAGCGTACTCAATAAAGTAGCCTGTAGCCCCAGAGGTCGTCAGACGGGCCATCAGGTAGAGAGCTACGTCCTTGGCTGTCACACCCTTTCCCAACGTGCCGTTGATGCTGATGCGCATAGACTTTGGCTTCTGCTGGAGAATGCACTGTGAGGCCATGACCATCTCGACCTCAGAGGTGCCAATGCCGAAAGCAACGGCTCCCATGGCACCGTGTGTGGAAGTGTGGCTGTCGCCGCAGACAATGGTCATACCGGGTAGTGAGAGTCCTTTCTCGGGCCCTACAACGTGGATGATGCCATTGTCCGCAGACATCATGCCGAAATGTGTCAAACCGAACTCGGCGGCGTTGCGTGCCAGCGTGTCAACCTGTTCTCGGCTGACGGGGTCGGCGATGGGCTTGTCTTGGTCGTGCGTCGGCGTGTTATGGTCGGGCATGCAGATAATCTGCTGCGGACGGAAACATTTCAGGCCGCGTGCTCTCATACCCTCGAACGCCTGAGGTGATGTCACCTCGTGGCAGTACAGGCGGTCGATGTAGAGCTGTGTCGGACCGTCGTCGACGACTTGGACAACGTGTCGGTCCCATATTTTGTCAAATAGTGTGTTCATGTTGTTGTTATGACGATATATCGTTATGACGTTGTAACGATTATTTCTTAAACTTGTTGATACAATCAATGTAAGCCTCGACGGAAGCTGTGACGATGTCGGTATTAGCACCGAAACCGTAGTAGAGCGAACCGTCGTATTCTACCTGCATGTGAACCTTGCCGACGTCGTCGGAGCCCTTGGAGATGGCCTGAATGGTGAACTCCTTCAGGGTCATCTGTTTCATGATGATGCGCTTCAATGCCTTGATGGCGGCATCGACAGGGCCGTTACCGGAAGCAGCAGCCTCGAACTTCTGACCGGAGATGTCGAGACCAATGGAGGCTACTGACTTGACGCCCTTGCCTGTCGTTACCTGCAGGAAGTCGAGACGTACGGCATGTGTCTCCGCGGTGTCGGCTCCTGCCAGCATGAGTACATCGGCATCGGTAACTTCCTTCTTCTGGTCGGCGAGCTGTAAGAACTTTTCGTATATTTTGTCAAGTTTTTGTTCATCGACATCAACGCCGTTGGCCTGCAGACGGTATTTCAAGGCGGCGCGGCCACTACGTGCGGTGAGTACGATGCTGTCAATGTCGATGCCCACGTCCTTGGGATCAATGATCTCGTAGGTCTGAACGTTCTTCAAGACACCGTCCTGATGGATTCCGCTTGAATGGGCGAAAGCATTTCGTCCCACGATGGCCTTGTTGGGCTGAACGGGCATGTTCATCAGGCTCGAGACCATGCGGCTGGTGGGGAATATCTTAGTGGTGTTGATGTTTGTGTCGATGTCGAGGCTCTTATGGCACTTCAGTATCATGGCGATTTCCTCGAGCGATGTGTTGCCAGCGCGTTCGCCAATACCGTTGATGGTGACCTCTACCTGACGGGCACCCGCCATGACTCCGCCAAGCGTGTTGGCTGTGGCCATTCCCAGGTCGTTATGGCAATGGGTAGAGATGATGGCCTTGTCAATTCCGTCGACATGCTCCATGAGATACTTGATTTTCTCATAGTACTCCTGAGGCAGACAGTAGCCTGTTGTGTCAGGAATATTGACGACGGTGGCTCCAGCCTTAATAACGGCCTCGACAACACGTGCCAGATACTCATTGTCGGTACGCCCGGCATCCTCACAGTAGAACTCAACGTCATCAACAAACTTGCGGGCATATTTCGTGGCGGCTACAGCGCGCTCAATAATCTCTTCGCGGGTTGAGTTGAATTTAAACTGGATGTGCTCGTCACTGGTGCCGATGCCGGTGTGGATACGCTTGTGCTTAGCATACTGAAGAGCCTCGGCGGCCACATCGATGTCATGCTGTACGGCGCGTGTCAGCGCGCAAATAGTTGGCCAGGTGACTGCCTTCGAAATCTCAATGACGGAGTTGAAATCACCGGGGCTGGAAACGGGAAATCCTGCTTCAATCACGTCGACGCCCAGCTGTTCAAGAGCCTTGGCCACCTGAATCTTCTCGATGGTGTTCAACTGGCAACCGGGAACCTGCTCGCCGTCGCGCAACGTGGTGTCGAAAATAAACAATCTGTCGTTCATACCTTAATTATATCGTTATTACGTTATATCGTGATGATGTGTGCAACAAAAAAGCCTTTCACACCCGGAAGTGAGAAAGGCTTTATATTGTCTTGTACCATCAGACCTATATATACGCTTTATCACTTCCGGCCGCGCCCTGCAGTCGAATAATAATAATGGCGTTAATTAGGTTCTGCTGAATCATTTGTTCGCTATTTTTTGTTATTTGTGGGTGCAAAGGTAAACATTTCTGTTGGAACAAACAAATAAATCGCAACTTTTCTTGCGAAAAAAGTTGCGATTTACTCTTTTTGAGCCTAAAAGGCTACGTTTCTATTAGAAGAAGAGGTAGCGGTTGTCAACCACACCAGCCTTCTGGTAAAGCTCCTGCATGAAGCGGCCGGCTGCCTGCATGGCCTGCTGGCGCAGCTGCTGCTCCTGAGCCTTGGCGTCGAACTTCTCATCATGGGTGTTCTGTGCGATAATCTGGAAGATGTATGCGCCGCCATTACCCTTGATGACCTTAGAGAGCTTACCCTTCTCAAGAGCGCTGACAGCACCGGAGAGAGCGGGCTCGCTGGCACCAGTAGCTTCAACGAAGACGGGGGCACCGAAGGTAATCTGGTTAACGCTGTCGACCTTGGCACCAGCCTTCTGGGCATCGGCGATAGACTTCACGCCCTCAAGCTTCTTAGCCAGCAGCTCGAACTTCTTGTCGCGCATAACCTCCTGCTTCAGCATGTCTTTTACACCGTCGAGGTCGCGATAGCCAACAGGATGAATCTTTGTCAGGGCAACGACGAGCAGATTGTCATTGTTACCGCACTCGTAGAGGGGAGATACCTCACCTTCCTTAGCATCAAAGATCCACTTCATTGTCTCACGGGTTGCACGGAGGCCAACCACATTGTGCTCAGAATTCATGATGTCCTGACGCTCCATAACGCGGAATCCAAACTTCTCAGCATTCTTCTCAAGATCGGCGAGCGTCTTGTTCTCGCTGACATACTGAGAGAACTTGTTGTAGGCCTCAGAGTAAGTACCCTTAGAGAAATCGATGGTGTGCTTGATGATAGCTACATCGAACTTGTCTACGAAGTTGCGACGGTCGGTTACCTGAACAATAAGGTTACCCTGAGTGAGCTTGATATTCTTAACATCGCCGCTGGCCATTGTGGTCAGGGCTGTGAGATACTCCTTAGAGTCAGCATCAATGTTCGTAGAGTTCTGATACTGGGCAGAGGTGAGCCACTGCTTGTCACCAGTCTGACCGTATTTCTTTGCAATAGAGTCGAATGCAACACCACCGCGGATAGCAGTGTAGATGCTGTCAGCACGCTTCTGGGCTGCTTCAGCAGTTTCGGCACCAACTTGAATCATGCGGAACTCGACAGAGTCGGGCATCTGCTGCTTTGAGATGAGCTTCACCACGTTGAGGGTGTTGTCGCGCTGGGTCTCGAAGGGCTTCGTTGTCTGACCGACAGCCATAGAGTCAACCTTTGCTGCAATGTCGGTGGGCAGAGCCTGACGTGTGACAGGCAGACCTACATAAGGCAGCTGAGACTGAGCCTTGCGGACAACCTCAGAGGCAACGGCACCGCTCTCCAGCTTCTGAGAAGCCTCGTTCATGGTCTTCATGAGCTCGGCGCGGTCAGCTGCAGAAGCGACGACCTGGAAAGCAACATACTTGATGTCGCGTGTCTCGATGGTCTGCTTGAACATCTCCTTCTCCTCGTTATACTTGGCCTTGAGGTCTGCATCGCTTACTTCTACATCCTTGTCATTGACACTGGCATAAGGCAGTGAGGCCAGCAGGATGTCCGACTCCTTGACGTGGGCATCGAAAGCAGCCTTGGCGCTGATGGGGTTAGAGATGAGACAGTGGGCCAACAAAGCCTGGTACTTCTGAGCCAGTGTCTGCTGACGCAGGTTCTTCTCAATGAACTGCCAATAGTCGTAGAGTGCCTTGTACTGCTCTGCTACCTGTGGGTTGTTTGCGCTCTGCTTATACTCAGCCAAGAACTTGGTAAGCATGTTCACGTCAAAGCGACCTGTCTGCTGGTTGACGAACGGAGTCTGCATCAGCATGGGATTGGTTCCCTCGCGAAGCATGTTCTGCATCTCGGTGTCGGTAACCGTCAGACCGAGCTTCTCAGCTTCCTTGCTGATGATGATGTTGTTGACATACGTCTGCCAGACCTGGTCCTTGACGTTGTTCAGTTCATCCTCGGTCAGGTTGTCGCGACCCTGGGTCATCTTAATGACCTGCTGGTACTCGTCAACGAGTTCCTGGAATTCCTGAACGTTGATTTTCTCTCCTAACACTTCGCCTACCTGCTGACGCTGCTGGTTCTTGGTTGCTTCGCAAGAACGGAAAGCTTCTTCAGCGATGAAGGCAAACAGGGCCAGACCGATGACAATCACAAGGGTCGGTCCCCAGCTTCTGATTTTTCCAATTGCTGCCATTTGTTTGTTCTTTTTTTATTTATTTGTTATTATTTTCTTTCTTGGTTTGCATAAAACGCGGCAAAGTTACAAAAAAAGTCGGACATCGCGAAATTTTCCGGCAAAAAACTGTCTATTCTGTGACTTTTAGCCGCACAAGTTCTATCTTTGTAGCAGTATTCTTGACTATTTTGAACTCCCACTTGCCAATTTTCACTATCTCGTTGAGCTTTGGGAATGACTGATACTCATGTAGAATGAGTCCGCCGACCGTCATGTATTCGTCGCTTTCAGGCAGGTCAAGGTCGAATTCGTCGTTCACTTTCTCAATCTCAAGACGTGCCGACAGCATGTACTCGCCATTGTCAAGTTGTTTGGCCACATAATGGTCCTTGTCGTGCTCGTCCTCAATTTCTCCGAAGATTTCCTCGACGATGTCCTCCAATGAGATAAGACCGCTGGTGCCGCCGAACTCATCGACGACAATTGCCATAGATTTCTTCTGTTGCATGAATGTCTTCATCAGCTTGGAGGCTGGCATTGTCTCTGGGACAAAGGGCATTTCACGCAGTAGCTTCTGTATGACACCACTCTCTGCGGTATCGCTGGTACGTCCCACTTTGAAGAGATCAGAAGAGTGGATGTAGCCTGTGATATGGTCGATATCCTCGTGATAGACCACAACTTTCGAGTGTCCGCTTTCTACAAACGTCTGTTTCAGTTGTTCTAGTGTGGCAGTGTCTTCAACAGCGTCAATCTCTGTTCGTGGTATCATGCAGTCGCGAACGCGTGTCTCCGAAAAGTCCAGCGCGTTCTGGAAAATCTTCACTTCTTCCTCGATATCGTCTTCGCTGGCGGCATTGTCGATGCTCGTTTGGACCAGATAGTCAAGGTCCACCTTCGTAAATTCGCTGATGTCTTCAGCTTTTTTCATACGTACGCCAATGAGCCGCAATAGCCCCTTTGAAAGTAACGTGGCAAAGCGTGAAATAGGGAATAGAATGATATAGCAGATATAGGCCGGAACAGCAAAGAATGTCAGGAGTCCGTTGGGGTTCGACTTAAAGATTGTCTTTGGCAGGAACTCGCCTGTAAACAGCACTACGAGTGTCGATAGCAGTGTGTCGCAGGTTACGCGGGCACCGTCGCTCAGAGGGGAGAATAGGGTGGCGTCGAAGACCTGTGCAAAGAGGATGCCATAGATGACCAAAGAAATGTTGTTGCCTACCAGCATCGTTGATACGAAATCGTTGGGGTGGCGATAGAATAGGGCTAAGGCACGCTGCGACAGCCCATTCTTCTCGCGGTCCATCTCTGCCCTCAAACGATTGGAGCTGACAAAGGCTATCTCCATGCCTGAGAAAAAGGCCGAGAAAACCATTGTGACGAGGAGCCCTATAATTATTTCTGTCATGGTGCTGTAGTCGTTTTAGCATGTTTGACGGCTTGCGGTCGCAAGGGTGCCTGTGGCTGTTGCTGGGCAGTATCCTTGGGGGCGTTGTTGTCCTTGCTGTCGTCTTTCTCCATACTCTCAGTTGTAAACGAGCCTTTCGAGTTTGAAACGGTGTAGTGGCTCATGTGTTCGTCACTACGGAAGTAGGTGCCTTGCAGGGTACGTTCAGGCGTAACAACGCGGCTGAAAACGTTAGAGTAGAACTCATGGTTCAGGCCATCCCAATACAATTCCTCGCTGGTGTATACCAAGCCGTTAACGTTACGGATACGAACGCGTCCGCGCAGTTTCCATAGTTTTATCTGGTCATAATACCATGCTGTGTCGGCCTGGATATAGCCCTCAGTATGAAACTGTTGGTCGAACTGCTCGAAGAAAATTCCTTTCATGAATTCCCAGCGCGAGGGCTTGCGGATGGTGTTGACATCCCAACGCTCGGTGACGATGCGGTATTTGATGACACCAGAGTCCGAGATGAGCGTATTGACGCCATACGATGTCATCACCGATACAGAGTCGCGGTCGAGGATGGCAGGAGCCGTGTGTTCCTTCTCCTCCTCACAGCTGAAAAGGCCCGTGAGGACGATGATTCCAACAGCAGCTAAGAGTTTCGTACGCATTACTCTACCTTCCATTTGGCAAACCAACGCTCGTTGAACGTGATGCCGATGTTGATGCGGAACATGTTCTCGGTAATGAAATCCTTAGCCGAGGAGTGTACCCACTGTCCGCTGATGTTGACTATCGAACGGCTGTTATAGGCGTTCTGGATGGGAAAGCCAAAGCCCGCGCTGACGGAGATATCCTTGGGACCGTCCTGCCCATTTATTTTATAATAAGGTGTAGACAAGCCTGCACCAAAGCGATAGTGGACACGCTTCAGGTAATGGCGCACGTCATTGGCATCGGGCACCCACTCAGCACCAGCCTTCAGTGAGAGTCGGTCTTTCATGATGTCTTTCGTAGACGTGTAGGTGTTATTGATATAGCTGGGGAACGATGTTTTGCCCCACTGCTGCAACTCTGCATCGGCGGCAATTGTCAGTTTGTCTCGATGCTGCCAGGCCAGTCCTACGCCCATTGACCAGGGCAGCTCCATACCGTTGCTGATTTGGTATGATGTTGTGTCGCTCTTACTGACGTTGATAATGTCGAGCTTCGGGTCGGCATTCAACTTGTGGCCAATACCCATTGTGGCACCTAAGGTCACAACGTTGTTCCTGTTCAAAGGTTGGCGCCACTGCATACCGACATCGAGTTTGTAACTCTTGACGGATGTAGAGTAGCTCTTCATCAGCGAGCCGAAGTTGCTGTTTGCAGTCAGCACCGAACGGTCGAGGTCTCCCCAAACGTAGCCGGCATTGACGCCAATCGATAAGGGCTTCAATATGCGCCATCCGAAACCGATGAATGCTTCATGCAGACCTCCTTCGCCGCTATATGTTTCTGCTAATTTGCCGTATTCTTGATTAACAGTGCTGGTCGTCTGGTAACTGTAACCGACGTTTGACAGGGGAAGAACGCCTACCGATACACCAACGTTACGCCAAGCGCGGAACGAGGCTACGATGTAGTCGAAATTTGCGGTTTTTGCATTCTGTTGGGTGTTACCCTCCTTGAAATTGGTCATCTGGCCAGTGACGCTGGCATCGAAAATCATTGTCAGCGAGTCCACGCTGCCATAGCTGGCGGGGTTCATGGTATTCACGATATTGCTCTGCTGAAGGGCAATGCCGACACCGTTCATACCACGACTCATACCCTGTGAGCGATCGGAGAGAATGCCTATGCCAAACTGACTATATGGCGATTTTGTAGAACTCTGTGCTGATGCTGTCATAACGGCAGTTGCCATCATGCAACATCCTATGATAAGTCTTTTTTTCATTCGTTTCATATTAACAGCTTGCAAAGTTATGGAAAAAAAACGGAAATGCCTTATACTAAGGCTGCTGATTAACGCAGATTAACATCGTCGGACGACAATCGAAAAATATCGTCCCGTTTTCTTGCCCGTCTGCGAAATAATGCGTAACTTTGCCGACCGTAATTTCTAACCAGCAATAATTGTCAATTATGCAAAGTGACCCCAAGCAGTGCCTGTACTGCACCAATAACCAGACACTTCACGATCTGATGATTGAAATTTGTCAGCTTTCCGTCTCACGTGTTTTCCTTTTTAAGGAGCAAACATATCGAGGACGTTGTCTTGTGGCCTATAAGGACCATGTCAACGACCTTAACGAGTTGGCAGACGATGACCGCAATGCTTTTATGGCCGATGTAGTCCGTGTGACACGTGCCATGCAGAAGGCCTTCAATCCTGAGAAGATAAACTATGGCGCCTATAGCGATAAACTCTCGCACCTGCACTTCCACCTGGCACCGAAGTATGTTGATGGTCCCGATTACGGTGGCACGTTCCAGATGAATCCCGGCAAGGTGTATCTCTCGGATGCTGAGTATCAGGAGATGATAGAGAAAATCAAGGCGAACTTGTAAATCCGGAATTAGAGAATCCATAAATTGTAAATTATAAAGTACAATGGCAATCATTAAACCATTCAAAGGAATCCGTCCGCCAAAGGAGTTGGTGGAGCAGGTAGAGAGCCGTCCCTATGACGTGCTCGACAGTGAGGAGGCACGTGCCGAGGCCGGCGGTAACGAGAAGAGCCTCTACCATATCATTAAGCCCGAAATTGATTTCCCCGTCGGAACTTCGGAGTACGATCCCCGTGTCTATGAGAAGGCCGCCGAGAACTTCCAGAAGTTTCAGGACAAGGGGTGGTTGGTGCAGGACAAGGATGACCATTATTACATCTATGCCCAGACCATGAATGGAAAGACGCAGTATGGTCTTGTTGTTGGCGCCTATGTGGACGACTACATGAAGGGTAATATCAAAAAGCATGAGCTGACGCGCCGCGATAAGGAGGAAGACCGCATGAAGCATGTCCGTGTGAACAACGCCAACATCGAGCCGGTATTCTTCGCCTATCCAGATAACAAGACGCTCGACTCGCTCATCATGCGCTATGCAGCTACCGAGCCCGAGTACGATTTCATTGCTCACATCGACGGTTTCCGTCATCAGTTCTGGGTTATCAACGATGCTCAGGATATGCAGACCATCACCAGTGAGTTTGCCAAGATGAAGAGCCTCTATATCGCCGACGGTCACCACCGTTCTGCCGCTGCAGCCCTTGTCGGTGCAGAGAAACAGAAGCAGAACCCGAACCATCGTGGCGACGAGGAGTACAATTATTTCATGGCAGTCTGCTTCCAGGCTTCACAGCTTACCATCCTTGACTACAACCGTGTTGTGAAGGATTTAAATGGCTTGACATCAGAGCAGTTCCTGGATAAGCTGAAGCAGAACTTTGAGGTGGAAGATAAGGGTACTGACATTTACAAGCCTGCCAAATTGCATGAGTTCTCACTCTATCTGGATCAGCATTGGTATAGTCTTGTGGCTAAGGAAGGCACTTACAACAACGACGACCCCATCGGTGTGCTCGACGTTGACATCTCCAGCCGTTTGATTCTCGACGAGATTCTGAACATTGGCGATTTGCGTTCTTCAAAGCGTATTGACTTTGTGGGCGGACTGCGCGGTCTGGGAGAATTGAAACGTCGTGTCGACAATGGTGAGATGCGTGCTGCACTAGCACTCTATCCCGTCTCCATGCAGCAAATCATGGATATTGCTGACAGCGGTAAGATTATGCCGCCGAAGGCTACGTGGTTTGAACCGAAATTGCGTTCTGGACTGGTGATTCACAAGCTTGCATAATTCTAAGGTCACTATAGCTACTATCGTCCCTATATCATGACCGACGAATTCAAGACCATCAATGCAACAGGCGAGGGCTACTACACCGAGAAGCGTAGTAAGTTCCTTGCCTTTGCTCATCATGTGGAGACAATCGACGAAATCAAGGATTTGTTGGCACAGTATCGCAAGAAGTACTACGATGCCCGCCACGTCTGCTATGCCTATATGCTCGGCCCAGAACGTCTGGACTTTCGTGCCAATGACGACGGCGAGCCGTCAAGTACTGCAGGCAAGCCTATTCTCGGTCAGATTAATTCCGCCGAGTTGACAGACATCTTGATTGTTGTTGTGCGTTACTATGGTGGTGTGAACCTTGGCACCAGCGGTCTTATTGTTGCCTACCGTGAGGCTGCCGCTGATGCCATAGCTCATTGTGAAATGGAAATGCGTCAGGTAGAAGAACAGATACGTTATTCGTTCTCCTACCCACAGATGAACGATGTGATGCGCATCGTCAAGGAGATGAACCCTCGCATTGTCAGTCAGACTTTCGACAATATCTGCGAAATAGTCCTTTCTATTCGCCAGTCGGAAGCCGAACAGCTAAGAAGCAAGCTGAACAAACTTCTTTAGGCCTGATTGTTCTCTGCAAAGATTGCCATACGCTCGTCGAGCTGTGCATACTGGTGGTCCTCAATAAATGAGGTACACACGCGCAAGCCCTCCTGGTGACTGCCAGTGGTGACGAGGCAGATGGCACTGACACCATAGTACATGAGTTCTTGAGCCAGTTGTCCGCTGGTCATTCCCTTGTATCCGATGGTGAAGTAGAATCCGTCAGCAACGGGTTGGTCGCCGTCTTTGTCATAGACGATGTGGAAGCCGTGCTTGCAGAAAATCTCCTTCAGCTTACGGGCACGGTCGCCGTAGACCTTTACCTCGTCGCGGAAACGGTACTCGCCGTCGCAGGCCGCGCGGAACATGGCGGCCAAGGCGTATTGTGCCGAGTGGCTGGTGCCGCTGCTAAGGGCGTAGAGCATTCGTGTTGAGAAAACCAATCCGAAGGGTAATCCCTCATAGCGTGCAGCCAAATCGTCATAATGACGGTGGAACAGCTTGTCCGAGATACACACCACACCGATGCGCTCGCCGGCATAGGAGAAAGCCTTGGAGCCGCTAATGAGCAGCATGTAGTTGTCTGTATAGCGTGCCACGGTAGGCTGGTAGGGCGGCTCGAAAGGTGTGGAGAGGTCTTGGCGGAAATCCATAGCGAAGTAGGCCAAGTCCTCCATGATGATGGTGTCGTACTGTGTTGCCAGGCGACCGATGGTCTGCAACTCCTCTTCCGTCAGACAGACCCACGAGGGGTTGTTGGGGTTGGAGTAGACGATGGCGCAGATGTTGCCGTTCTTCAGGTATGACTCCAGCTTCGGACCAAGCCGTTCGCCACGGAAGTCATAGACATCGAAGGTCTCGTACTTGACGCCCTGCACTTGGAGTTGCATCTTCTGAACAGGGAAGCCGGGGTCGATGAAGAGCACGGTGTCCTTCTGTTTGTCCGCCTGCGAACAGGTGAGGAACGAGGCGAAGGTGCCCTGCATGGAGCCCGTAACGGGCACGCAGCCCTCGGGTGCCACGTCGACACCAATGAAGGCCTTGACGAAACGCGAGGCCTGCTTCTTCAACTCGGGATAGCCCTGGATGTCGGGGTAGGAGTGGGCGATGCCATCTTGAAGAGCCTTAATCTGTGCATCGACGCCTACTTGTGCAGCGGGCAGTCCGGGGATGCCCATCTCCATCTTGATAAACTCCACGCCGCTCTCCTTCTCGGCTGTGGCTGCCACCTGCTTCACTTCGCGGATAGTGGCCTTGGCGAAGTCCTGTATACCGAATCGGGCTATCAGTCCGTCAACCAAAGCCTTATCTATAGGTGTGTTCATAATTCTCTATTGTCAATTTTCAATTCTCATTTAGCATTGGTGGCACCAATGCGCAATGCCTTGATGTTTGCCTCGACGATGGCCTCGCCCTTACGTCCGAAGACGCGGCGAATGGCGTCCTCCAGCTTCTCGTACTCAATGCCGAGAGCCTTCTGGGCAGCGCCCAGCAGGATGACATTGGCCGAACGGGGTACACCGTTGTCCTTAGCCATCTGCTCGATATCGAGTGTGATGACATGAGGCAGTTTCTGCAGGTCGCCGTTGATAACGTCCATGTCGGGATAGTTGGGAATGTTCTTGAAGGGTGCGCTCGAGGTGATAATCCAGCCATCCTTCGAGAGGAAAGGCAGGTAGCGCAGAGCTTCCATCGGCTCCATCGAGATAATGACGTCAGCGCTGCCTTTTGCTATCAGGTCGCTGTAGATAGGCTCGCTCGAGATGCGCAGGTTCGACTGCACGTCGCCGCCGCGCTGGCTCATGCCGTGTACCTCGGCCTGCTTGATGTAAAGGTTCTCGTTCATGGCGGCTTCGCCTATGATGGTGGCGATGCTGAGGATGCCTTGTCCTCCGACGCCGCAAAGTATGATATCAGTCTTCATAACTTCAATTCTTCAATTTTACAAATCTTCAATTCTTCCCTGCAGCCTTCTTCTGCTTCAGGTGGCGCTGTAATGTCTGCATGCACTCGCGGCGTGGGATGATGACAGATGTTCCCTTGTAGTTAATCTCGTCACGGATAATCTGTGTAATCTCCGGCATGTTCTTTGGCAGGGGTACGACCACCTTCAGGTGTTCGTCGCTCAGGCCGAGACCACGGCAGATGGCCTCAAACTTGTTGGTGCCGGCAGAGTCCTGACCACCGGTCATGCCCGTCGTCAGATTATCACTGATGATAACGGTGATGTTAGCGTTCTCGTTGATGGCATCGAGCAGACCGGTCATGCCGCTATGAGTAAATGTCGAGTCGCCGATGATGGCAACGGCAGGCCACTGTCCGGCATCGGCAGCGCCCTTGGCCATCGTGATGGAGGCTCCCATGTCGACGCAGGAGTGAATGGCGCGGAACGGGGGCAGGAAACCGAGCGTGTAGCAGCCGATGTCGCCGAAGACGCGCGGATTCTCATACTCCGTCAGCACTTCGTTCAGGGCAGCATAGACATCGCGGTGGCCACAGCCCTGACAGAGTGCGGGGGGACGGGCCACGACGTGAGAGAGAATATCAGAATATTCAGAATACTCAGAATTATCAGAATTATCAGAATTACCTGAACCTCCCAGCACTTTTAATACCTGCTTCACGAAGTCGGGAGTCAACTCGCCTGTACGGGGCAGCGTGCCGTCAAGTTTGCCGTGGATGTTCTGGTTGTCGGAGACACCGCGGACAATGTCCTCGATGAACGGCTGGCCCTCCTCAACGATGAGCAACTGCTCGGTCTCGTCCATCAGACGGCGCACCAGAGCCTTTGGCAGGGGGTACTGCGACACCTTCAGAATGGGGTAGGGGCTTCCCTCGGGGAAACACTCCATCACATAGTTGTAGCCAATGCCGCTGGCCAGGATGCCGAGCGACTTGTCCTTGCCTTCCACATATTTATTATATGGTGAGTTGGCGCTGTCGGCTTCTAACTGCTTCTGCTGGGCTGTCACCACATCGTTACGGCGACGGGCGTTAGCGGGCAGCAGTACCCAGTTCTTAGCTTCGGCGTTGTAGTTCAGTGCGTTCTCCTGTCGCGGCTCATCCTTTACTTGAACAACGGCACGGCTGTGGGCCATACGGGTTGTGACACGCATCAGCACGGGCAGACACTGCTTCTCTGAGTAGTCGAAAGCCTGGGCCATCATGTCGTAGGCCTCCTGTTGGTTCGAAGGCTCGAACGTGGGAATCATGGCAAACTTGCCATAGAAGCGCGAGTCCTGCTCGTCCTGAGAGGAGTGCATCGACGGGTCATCGGCCACGAGCACCACCACGCCGCCGTTGACACCCGTCATACCGCTGTTGACAAATGGGTCGGCGCAGACGTTGAGGCCAACGTGCTTCATACATACCAGAGAACGTTTGCCCATGAACGACATGCCCAGGGCTGCCTCCATAGCAGTTTTCTCGTTGGTACTCCAGCGGCTGTGCACGCCGCGTTCCTTTGCCAGGGCATTACCCTGGATGAACTCGGTAATTTCGGTCGACGGTGTGCCAGGGTAGGCGTAGACACCGGAGAGTCCGGCATGCAAGGCGCCCAGTGCGATGGCTTCGTCACCTAACAAAAGTTTCTTTTCCATATGCTTATTCTTTCGGTTTTGTAGCTGTTGACTTCTTTTGGGTTGCAAATTTACTATTTTTTTTCGGTTTCGGCAAAAAAAAGAAGGTATTCCTTTGTTTTGCTCCCGTTAATTCGTAATTTTGCACACATTATGGCACAGGAACGACTCTGGAACGCGAATTATTGCAAGGTGATGACGGCGAATTTTGCGCTGTTCTTTGCCTTCTATGTCCTCACGCCGCTGTTGCCGCTCTATCTCAGCGAGCACTTCGGTGCGACAAAGGACGTCATCGGCCTGGTGCTGTCGGGCTATACGCTGACGGCGCTGCTGTTCCGCCCGTTCAGCGGCTTTGTTGTCGATGCCTTTCCACGAAAGATCGTGCTGCTGGTCTGCTACACGGCCTTCGCCATCTTCTTCGCTGGTTATCTGGCGGCCTCCACGCTATTGCTGTTCACCATCGTCCGCACACTGCATGGTGGCCCCTTTGGCGCCCTCACCGTGGCCAACTCTACCGTTGCCATCGACGTGTTGCCCTCCAGCCGACGTACCGAAGGCATCGGCTATTACGGCATGTCCAACAATCTTGCTATGGCTATCGCGCCCTCTGTCGGCATCTTCCTCTATCGTTACACCCATAGCTTTGAGCTGCTCTTCTGGCTTGCGCTTATCGTCGCGTTTGCTGGGTTGGCTGTCGATGCAACAGTGAAATGTGATAAGGGGAAGGTGAATCGCGAAAGACAGAGCTTTTCTCTTTCCTGGGATCGCTTCTTCCTTGTACGCGGCTGGCTGCTGGGGCTCAACATGGTGGCCTTTGGCTTCTGCTTCGGCGTGCTGAGCAATTACCTCGCCATCTACGGCAAAGAGGTGATGGGCATCACCGGTGGGACGGGCACTTACTTCATGCTATGCTCCGTGGGACTCATTCTGTCGCGACTTCAAGGGGGCAAGGCCTTACGTCATGGGCGTGTTACCCACAATGCAGCCTATGGTATCTGTTTCTCATTTGTTGGCTATACATTATTTATATTGATGCCTAACATGGTGGGCTATTATGCATCTGCTTTGTTGATAGGACTGGGCAACGGCCACATGTGGCCCGCTTTCCAGAACATGACCATCAGCGTGGCGCCCAACAGCCAGCGCGGCACGGCCAACAGCACCATCCTTGTCTCGTGGGATATCGGTATGGGACTGGGTATTCTCCTTGGAGGCATTATCAGCGAGCTGGCTGGTTACAGTTCCGCTTTCTGGACTGTAGCCTGCGTCCATGCAGTAGGTGCAATCACCTTCTTTGCGGCTACCCGTCGCTTTTTCCTGGAACGGAACTTAAACACTAATGTGAAATAAAACAAATGAAAAAAATTCTAATCTCGGCTTGGATGGTACTGGTTGCCATAGGCGCTCATGCACAAGAGAAGTCATGGACGGCAGACAATGGTAACGGCACATTCACAAATCCGCTGTTCTATGATGAGTTTTCTGATCCTGACGTTATCCGTGTGGGTGATGACTATTACCTTGCTGGCACGACGATGCACACAGTTCCTGGTTTGGTTATACTCCACTCCAAGGATCTTGTGAACTGGGAATTTGCCTCGTACTGCTTCGACCGCTTTGACTTCCCTGAGGACCGTTTTGCTTTGAAGAACCATCAGGAAATCTACGGCCAGGGCATCTGGGCGCCTTGCATCCGCTATGCCAACGGCCAGTTCTATGTGTTTTCCAACATCAACGGTAAGGGCTTGCAGTGCTATACCGCGAAAGATATCAAGGGCCCTTGGACGCATCACAACATGCAGGGTAACATCTACGATCTCGGCGTGCTTTTCGACGACGATGGTAAGATCTATGCCATCCACAAGTACGGCGAAGTGCATTGCACGGAGCTGAAGCCTGACATGAGCGGACCGGTCGAGGGCTCCGACCGCGTGATTATTCCCGAAGGCAATGGCATTGGCGAGGGGCACCACATGTATAAGATTGACGGTATGTACTACCTCATCTCTACCGACTACTCGCCCAACGGCCGCACGGTCTGCTCGCGCTCCAAGAACATCTGGGGGCCTTACGAGACACGCGTCATCGAGGCCGACGAGACCTACGGCTATCACGGCGTGGGCCGCACGACGGTACCTCGTGGCACGAAATACCGTATCGGCGAGGACGGCACGAAGTTTGGCGTCGCCCCAGCCAGTCCCGATGCTACGGGTTGCGACAATGCCCATCAGGGCGGTATCGTGCAGGCTAAGGACGGCACGTGGTGGGCACTCTTCATGCAGGACTTCCACTCCATTGGCCGCACCGTTTGTTTGATGCCGATGACGTGGGAAGACGGTTGGCCGATGGTGGGACTGAAAGGCAATCTGGGGCGTGCGCCCCGTACGTGGTTCAAGCCCGACACAAAGCTGGGTTGCTACGGCATCGGCGAGGAGCCGCAGCCCATGCGTGCCCCCTACGAGCGTTCGGACGACTTCAATGGAAAGACGCTGAAGCCCGTCTGGCAGTGGAACCACAATCCCGATGATAAGCTGTGGAGCCTGAAGGGTGGAAAGTTGCGCATCCAGTCGCAGCCCGCTGAGCAGCTGATGTGGGCTCGCAATACCTTGACGCAGCGCGTTATCGGGCCGAAGTCGATAGCCACCGTTGAACTCTATACCAAGGGTATGAAGGACGGCGACGTCTGCGGTTTGGGCAATATCAACGTGCCCTGCTCTTGGATAGGCGTTATGAAGATGGAGGGACAGCCTCTCATGCTTCGCTCTTTCGAACAGATGACTAATGATACCACCACGACACCGCCTGCTATCACTTTGCCAGCCATTCCTGCCAATGGAAAAATCTGGCTTCGCAGCATCGGCGACTATGACAACAACCAGATGCAGTATGCCTACTCCACAGACGGTGTGAACTTCCAGACGCTGGGCCGCATGATGCCGCTGACCTATCAGCTCATCACCTTCCAGGGCTCGCGCCACGCACTCTTCGCGTATAATATAAAAGGAAAGAAGGGTGGCTTTGCCGAGTTCGACAATTTTACGGTCGAGGAACCTTGTGCCGACCGCTCTCAAAACATTCCCTATGGCAAGACCATCCGCATCATTAACAAGGCGACGGGCCGTCCCGCCATCGCCCTGAAGCACGGTATGCTTCACGATACCCAAGCTGGCGACAAGAGCGAGCTGACACAGTTTAAAGTCATCGACCGCGGACAAGGACGTGTCGCCCTGCAATGCGCTGACGGCCGCTACTTGAAGGTCTATGGAGACGGACTGCCTGGCGACGTGCGCTTCTACACCTCCGACGCACCCTTTGCAGGCGGAGCAACCATCCTTTCTGCCGATGATGTCGACCGCACAACGTTCCTGTGGCAGGACTACCTCGACCACGACTTCATGCTGCTGTCGCTGAAGAACCACAAGTACCTGGGCAAGAGCCCCACCACGGGCAGTCCCTATTCATGGGACTTCGCTGGTCCTGACCCCGCTCGTCGCAATGGTTCCGTGTTAATGTGGGAAGAAGTGCGGTCTGAATAGCTTTTCGAAGAGAAGACCTCACATACACCCATGACGCCCTTGAAATGCCGATAAATAAAGGGAAAGAGAAACGGGAGGAGTCGTAACGACTCCTCCCGTTAACGTCCCGTAGTTCTCACGGAAAGAAGATGTTGCCACGCGATAACGCCTCTATGGGGTCTATCGTGCCTATGCCTATCGGCAGTTCCTCGTCGTCAGCCGCCACATCCGTCATCGGGATGTCGCCACCCTGCGAGGCCGCCAGCAGTGCTACGGGGTCTGTCCATAGCACTGCCGTCATTGGCTGCAGGTATTGTCTTTTCTTCTTTGTCATCTTTCGCCTCCTTCCTTACTTGATGACAATCTTCTTGCCATTTACGATATAAAGTCCGCGTGTCGGCTTCGTCACGCGACGACCTTGCAGGTCGTAGACATTATCATTCTTCAATTCTCCGTTATCATTTAGAGGCAAAGCCTCGCTGATGCCCGTCGTCTCGTCGTCGGCCACGATGCGCATCACGCGGCTGCCCGCCAGGTCGCCCACTACGCTCGTCGGCAACTGCAGGTAGGCCTTGCCTGCCGACACCGTTCCCGTCTGCGCCACGCGGTAGAACGTTGTCACGCCGTTCTTCTTGCCCAGCAGGAAGTTCGTCTGGTCACCCGTTGTCGGCGACACCTGCGTGTCCTGTGTCAGTCCGTGCAGCAGATTGATGTAATAGCCCGTCTGTGTGGCGTAGGGCACCTTATAGGTCACGCCTGCCGTTCCCTGTAGCAGCAGTCCCGTGCCGGCCGGCGCGTTCAGTACCCGCGACACCGTCAGCGTCCCGTGGTCGTAGCCCGTTGCCGTAAATGCTTTCAGACCCTCTACGTTAGAGAAGTCCACATCGTCCAGCGGACAGTATGTCTGCATGTCGTTCTCCAAGGTGATGGCAGTCGTTGCTGATGCCCGTGCGAAGGTGATAGCCACCGTCGTGTTGGCCGACATGCTGCTGATGGTCAGTACGCCGTTCGCGATAGCCGCTGTCGCATCCTCGCCGTTTATCGTCGCTGTGCTCACTGCGTAGCCGTTGTCCGGGCTGATGGTGACGGCGGCGCTGTTGCCCTCCTTTACGTCGAACGTCGTGATGGTGTTCTTCACTGGTGTATCGTTATACGTCGCCGTTCCCTGTCCTGTCGCCGTGATGCTCAGCTGGTAGTACATGTTGCCGTCGCTGATGTTTGTGAAGTTCCGCCAGCCTTGCGCATCCTCGTAGGCGCTCTTGCAGCCCGACGGCACATTCAAGGGAATGGAATAATCCGAGAACGAATTGTCATAGAGGAACGGTGGATTAGTTGCCTGCGACGTCACGCTCTCTAAGCCATAGCAACCGTTGAATGCATTCTGATAGATAACCTCTACGGATGATGGTATAGTGACAGACTTCAGCTTACTACAATCTTTGAACGTCTCCTTTTTGATGAGTTGCAGGTTGTCTGGTAGCTTTAGTGAAGTAATATTGCTGCAATTAAAAAATGCCTGCTCATCAATAGTTGTTACGCTGTTAGGGATTGTGATGGAGGTTAAGTAAGCACAATTCTTAAATGAACAAGAACTGATAGTTGTTATATCTTCCGGTATCACCAAGTTTATAATCTCTTGGTCACCTAAGTATAAATGGTGAGCATTATTCATAAAATCTGAATTGGAAAAGTTTGAGTTGCACCACCAAGCTAAATCCGAGATATAAATGGATGTCAGGCTATTACAGCCACGGAAAGCGCTTTCTTCGATGCTCGTCACACTGTTTGGAATCACAATAGAGGTCAGACCACTGCAGTTGTAGAAAGCACTGTATCCAATGCTCGTCACACTGCTGGGAATGGTGATAGAGGTCAGACTGCAACAGCCGCCGAAAGCATAGCCTCCTATCGATGTTACGCTATTAGGAATAATGACGGAAGTCAAACTGCGACAACCATAGAAAGTTCCATACACATTTTCATAAGAACCAGCGATATTCGTAACACCATCAGGAATGGTGATGGAGGTCAGACTGCTACATTCCCTGAAAGCACCGCTTCCGATGCTCGTTACGCTGTTGGGAATCGTAATGGAGGTCAGGCTGCTACAACCAGAGAACGCATCCCATCCGATGCTTGTTACGCCATTAGGAATCACAATGGATGTCAGGCCGCTGCAATTCTTGAAAGTAGAGCTTCCGATGTTCGTCACGTTGTTGGGAATCGTGATGGAGGTCAGACCGCTGCAGTCGACGAAAGCACGTTCTCCAATACTCGTCACGCTATTGGGAATCGTGATGGAGATCAAATCACTGCAGCCAGAGAAGGCATAGTCTCCTATGCTCGTCACGCTATTAGGAATGGTGATTGAAGTTAAGCCGCTGCAGTCAGAGAAAGCAGAGTTCCCGATGTTAGTTACTCCATCTTCAATAATTACCTTAGTCATATCATCTTTATAAGAATTCCAAGGTATAGTAGACCAGCTGTAGTTAGTCATACTACCCTCACCAGAAATGGTAAGTGTGTGACTCGCTTCGACGTAAGTCCATGTAAGGTTGTCGCCACAAATCCCGCTATCGTCAGCATTTGTCATCATCGGCAGAAGAGTGGCAAGGAAAAGTAATAGTTGTTTCTTCATAATTATATTTGTCTAAAGGTTTGTCGTTCAAAAAAAGCACAAAAGAAAAACGTGAGCAATCTACTTCGCTTACGTCATCTGAGGTATTGGGGATAACCTATATTGCTTAAACGAGTAAATGCCCACGCCGAACGGCGTGAACTATCTACTTCAGTTCTTGCAATATGTCTCTAATTCCCCAATTATCAGACGACAAGAATCAAAAGTGGACGTCCAATGTCTTATGTCCTTATTATGTCGTTATATCATCATACGCAGTATGGTTTAATAGGTTACTATTGAATTCTCTATGCGATTTCTCCTGCATACAACTGTTCTACCGGGAATATCAAGTCCCAATTCTTTCCCCAAACAACGTTGCCGCTGTCAATGGTGAAACGGCTGAATTTACGAGGGTCAAGATATTTGTTGTATTGTGGGTGAGGGTGACGGCGAATGAAGTCGCCAATATCAACCACTCTGGTGGTATTGTCGCTGAATGTCAGGCTAATGGTAAGATTGCCTGCATTCTCTGCCTTTGTGATGTAAACTCTCTCCATAGTCCTCCTTATAGTTTCTTGTTAATCCTTGTGCTACGAACACTCTGCTTCAAGACAAAGAACTTCACCCACTTCTGAATGATGTTCTTGTGATACTTTGTAATGAATGCCTCGGCTGTACGCTTGTCCTTTTCGGGCAATGGTTCAGCTCCTTTCTTCTCACGGACACATATCTCCACCAATTCGCCATTCATCATAATGAGGTCAAATATACTCTCCTTGCCACCATGTAGCACATGTACATGTATGGGCTCATGCTCATTAGAGTAGAAATAGAAGATGAATCCAAAATATTCGAATATCTTAGGCATAACTATCGTATCAATATTGTTCTCGCCTGCAAAGATAGAAAATAAAGTTGAAAGTTGCAAGGATTTTGAGAGAATTTTCGCAAATAGAGGTAGCGAGGTAATATCGTGCCCGGGAACGGCCTGCGGCAAAGGGTTTGAGGGGCGTTACCTCTTTTGAGAAGAGGTAACATCGAGGTAACAAGAGTGTCTTTTCCTGATATGGGTGATGGGAGAAGACACGGGAGGTTGACGGGAGGTCTCCAAGAGACACCTCCCGTCGCGAAAAGCCTTTGTATAAAGGCGGTTCGAGCGATGATAGGTGTATGTGAGGTCTGTTTGCGAAAATATGCTACGAGTTTTGAAAAATACTCCATGACTTTCGCACAATACTCCATGAGTATTTTTCAAAACTCGTTGAGTATTGAGGAATGCTGTCGCAAACAGTCGAAAGTGATGTGGAGAATGGACTTCGTACTGTTTTTTTATGCCAGAAAAGAAATATCGGTTCATTTATTTGTTTTTCTGAACATAATTATCTATCTTTGCGGATGGAAAAATAAACAAAGAATAGAAAATATGGCTTTCTCTTATAAATTCAGAATGCGTGCCAAATCCTTTCTGCACCCTATTCGGTCGCTCAAAGCACTGTACTTTATTCATTATATAGATGGTACGGACAAGTGGAAGGAAATGATAGATACCAACCCGAAGAAGGCGATTGAGATGAAGTGGAACCGCTTCTACAGGGAGAAGTTCCCGTGGAAGAATCCACGGACGCTGAATGAGAAAGTGACATGGATGGAGGTGATGACCGACACGTCGAAGTGGACGGAATACACTGATAAGTACGAGGTGCGCAAGCATATTGAGGAACTTGGTCTGAAAGATATCCTGACGGAGTGCTACGGCGTGTGGGACCGCGTGGAAGACATAGACCTCGACAAGTTGCCGGAAAAGTTTGTGCTGAAGTGTACGCACGACTGTGGCAGTACCGTCATCGTGCGCGACAAGAGCAAGATGAACAAAAAGAAGGTTCTTGACTTCCTGGACAAACGTGTGTCCGTAAGATATGGCTATGCCTCCTGTGAACCCCACTATACGGCGATTAAGCCACGCATCATGGCAGAAAGCTTGATAGAGATGGACAATACGGAGGCGTTCTCGTCGGAGACTACCGTAGATCATAAAATCAGGTGTATTGACGGTAAGGCACAGTATGACATGGTGTGCTATGACCGAAGTCTGAGTAGCGGTAGTGGCGGTAGAAAGACCGTTTACGACTTGTATGACATTCACACGTGGACACCGATGCGTCAGTATCTGGCTGACCCCGGCGTGAAATACAAGGATGTGCCGCGTCCTGAGAATCTGGAGAAGATGATTGAGATTGCCGAGAAAATCAGTGAAGGGTTCCCTCAGGTGCGTGTCGACCTGTACAATGTAAAAGGCAAGATATATTTCGGCGAGATGACGTTCTACGCTTTCTCAGGCATGAACAATCACTTCACCATGGAGTTCCACAGAATGATAGGTGACAGGATTAAGCTGCCAAAAAGCATGACTTTTATGCTATAGTTCTTCTAAAGCTGCAAAGAAATTTCCACATGTCAAAACAGCAATTCTCATAATGGTCTGTTATTTCTTCTTACTCATACCTAACTTCCAAATAATACGGTCTTTCCACTGATAATACTTGGTCATTAAAGTACGTTTGCGACAGAGAAAGCGTAGCTGCAGATTGACGAAACGTTTGGGATAATCGATGATGGCTCTAGGTGTAACCAGGAAGTGACGATAGTCCGTCACACGGTCCTTCATAAATCCGCGATGCTGGAAATGAGCGTAGAGTGACTCCTTCTTCTCTAATTTCCCATTGTGGAATCGTAACATGAACAGTTTGTTGTCCACATGTTCGAAAATAACTTGCTTCCATCCACGCGTCATGCTGTTGAAATGGTATGACTCCTTGGGCTTGGATGCATTGTCGAAGGGACTCTCTAACCAACAATCATCTGGACGACATTCACGCCACTTGTCGCTACAGCCTTTGTACCCATATTCGTCGAAGTATGTTATTTTCTTTGTAGTGAATGCGTCCTTGTAGTTTTGGTAGCCAATCACTTGTTCCATGAAGTAGGTGTTGGTGTCTTCATCATTATGTAGTAATGTCAAGTGTCCCCAGCCTAATAGGAACTTATGTTCTAACACGTTGTTGGTAAGAAATGCACGGATATCTCCGTATACTAAATCAAGGTCGCCAAATCCCCAAAAATCGTAGTCTTTGATGTAATCCTGTAGGATATATCCGTATGCTTGTTTATACTCACATAACTTGTAAGGCCGGTCAAGGACGATGGGGAAATCAAACGCCTTCTGTGTGATTTTTTGGAAATCACCAAACGTCATCTTGTGAACAATAATGTTGTTTGCAGGTTCTACATCAGCATCGGTAAAGAACATGACGTCAATAGTAGGATTCTCCAAGGCGGAGGCACGCCACATGCCGTATTGGACGGGTAGTTTTCCGAAATATGGAAATATCAGGACGATATTTTTCATGTTATTGATGTTAATGTAATTGTGATAAATGGTATTTTACATTGTTTCCAAAGCGGCAAAGAAATTCTCTGTGTATTTTTCTTTGCTGAAAAGATTTGCACGCTCAAGGGCTGCTGATGCCATTTGTTGGCGCTTCTCGGGATGTTCATAGAGGTCGAGAATGGCAGCGGCAAGATTATCCACGAAATGTTCATCTGTCTCAAGAAGGATGGCATTCTTTTCCGTGACTTCTTCTGGTATGCCCCCACGGCAAGTTGTAATAAGAGGTAACCCCATCGCTTGAGCTTCAAGTACTGTGTTGGGACACGGATCATCCCACAAGGAAGGAATAACTGCAATATCGGACATTTTCAGGTATTGTGCCAATTGAGAGTGTGGGATGAACCCTGTGAATACAATTCGGTCTTTGATTTCTTTTGCCTTTTGTTTGAGCCCTCTTACAAATATATCCTCATTAGCAACGTTACCAAAGAATGGACTGCCGATAATCATCAATTTGATATTGGGCTTGTCTTGAAGCATAAGCATAGCATCAATCAGTTCGGAAACACCTTTTTCCTTGTTGAGCCGACCAGTGTAAACCATTACAAAATCATCTTCGGACAGGCCAATGTCTGTTCGCTTCTTCTTCTGTTCATTCTTTGAAGAGAACGTTTTGATATTTATTCCATTATATAGGGTCTGTATCTTGTCGTCACGTCGGATGGTGGCAACCTTCTCTCTTACAAAATTTGAGCAAGTCAGGATTTTTCTGAGATTATTGAATATTAGTTCATTGTGTTTTGTCGTGGAATTAAGGAGATCGTTACCTAAGCGCAAGATGATGTTCTTAAAGCCCCGCTGTGATAACTTATAGACATACCCTGGACAGTTGTCCAGATAAATACAATCATAGTTCTGATTCTTTAGATGGGCATATGTCTTTTCAAAGTAGTATTCTATGAAATAGTTATAGTATTCGTCAGAATGAAGATAACCATACAGTCTCCTGGCAATTCTGGCCTTGAGACTGCTGACGTCAATAAAGACATAGTGGTTCACATCTGACGAAACGGCAGGATGCATGGAGGCTTCTTTATTCCACGGACTATATACAGTGATGTCGTGGAGTTTCATTCTGTCATTATATTCTAGCAGAAAATCGATTTTGTTCTCTACAGCCCCTCCTTGTACAGCGGGAATTGGTAACATTCCACTGGTTAAAATTGCTATTCTCATAATTGTAACCTTTCATTATTAAAATGTAATACGCTTTATAGTAGTATAAATTGCAGGCTTACGAGCCACAAAGTATTTCATTCCGTTAGTGAATTGGAACAGAAAGAGGAAATATAGTATGAGTATAGGTATTAAGAATGCGAAGCCATATAAACACAATGAAATAAGGGATTCTGAGTGTTGGTTAGTAATGGCAATCTTTACAACAATTGTAAGTGTTGTGAACAATGTAAATAAAAGGTAATATGGTATCATCCCTCGCCAATAGTGCCATACACTTTTATGGAATCCTTGTGAGAATAAGTAGTATGGCTTCCAGAAAAAGCTGATGAAGAAGAAACTCATTATTTTACCTAATAGAATTCCAATGATTCCATAGGTTGGGGCAAGAAGAAGTGTTACCAAAATGTTCACTATTAATTCTGTCCAAGCTGCCCATAGGTCAGAGTATAATCCTGATGCTCCAATAAATATGTAGACTGCCGCAGGTTGCAATCGAATAAATAGATTGAAAATCAGCAAGTATACGATTATGTCGCTGAGTTGATATTCTATGCCCAACCATAAACCAATAAATGGTTGGAGGAAAATGAGAAGGGAATATATGATGATGCCTAAGATGAAAAAACGAGCTGCAGTCATCTCCCAATATACTTTCATGATATTCTTCTCGTTTCCTTCGGCTATTAAGTTTCCAACACCTGCACTAAGTCCATCTGACAAAATATTAACTAAATAGAGTAACTTGTTGGTAATCATTGTATAATTGCCATAAAATGCAACCTTTACAACAGAAACAAAAGCTCCCACAAGAATCTCATCACTCTTATATAGGATTAAATCTTTAATCTTTCTTATAAATATTTGACGTGTCTTCTTCAATACCTCGGGGTATTTCTTTAGGTTTTGCCGGCCTTTTTTTAGATTGATGTCGAGCCAAGGATAAATCTGACGGATGCGAATGTTGAAAATGATAATGCCGATGATGGTGAAAATCAATCCAACAATTACCCATAGCCACAGATTACGATAGTACCAGGCAAGAAGAATCTGGATAATACTTTGAACGATTCCGATAGTTTGGAAATAAGCACTAACCATGTATTGTTTTTGGTTGGCACTAACTAACAGATTTTTGTAATTGAAGATATATCCTGCAGCAGATGACAGAAGGAAGGAATAGAAAGCGAAGTAGGTTAGTGGTAGTCCTGTCTCAAGTCCACCAAACCACCAAGGAAAGAAGATACTGACAAGAATACCAGCAATAAGGATGATAATACCAATGCAACGGTAGAGAAAGGCCAACATGGACATGACATCATTAATCTTCTCGTGGTCATCTTCTTGTAATGGTTTATAGAGAAAGTAGACAATGCTGGTAGCAATACCTAATTCTGCTACACTCAAGTAGCCCATGATGTTCTTGAGCATGCCTGTCATTCCAATGAACTCGGCACCCAAACAGTCGAGGAAAACTCTGCGGGAAAAGAATGCTAACAATAAAGAGAGCACATAGAATAACATGCCCACTTTGATATTCATTATACTTCTATGTACACGTTCACTCATGTAATCTTTTCCTTATTATCCGTGTTCTGTGTGTAAGAAATCTGTGTTCTTGTGGTCGATATGCAGGAAGTTCTTCAGCATGCGCATAACCAAACCGGGAATGGTGAGAACCTTACCGAAAGAACGGATGCGGAGAGGGCCGGGGATGGCAATGAAAAGAGACAGCCCTAAACAGCCGAAGAGGATCCACCACTTGATGCTCCAGACGGGATTGACGATAGTTATCAGTACGGACATGATACCCAATATCATGATAAGCATGGAGCGGGGTATAAGGGCCTGCTGGATGGTCTTGTCAATGTAGTTGATATTGCCATGGACAAGGGCATAAGGAATCTTGGGAAGCATACTTAGCAAGCTTTGAATTTGGGCCGTCATCCAGCGCATGCGTTGGCGCTGGAAATTGTCCTGATTGCTGACCTTCTCATCGAAGACATGGATGTCGGCAGCGTATTTGATAAAGACGTCTTGACGCAGCAGCAGGGCTTCCATCTCGCGGTCTTCGCCTGCAGTGGTCAGCATAAACACATTTTGATGGAAAAGGTCGTATTTGAAACACATGCCGGAGCCGATAAGGGCAGAGGAAAGCCCCAAACGGTTATGGGCCTTGCGAAAGAGGGTGTTGTTGATTTCTTCACTGACACCATCAAGTACGGCCACATCGTTGTTGGCATTCTTCGCACAACGGTGGCACTGGATAGCCTCATAACCGGAGTTACACAGAACATTAAGCTGACTCAGAAATGTGGGTTGAACGACATTGTCGGCGTCAAGAACAACAACATAATCAAATGCTTTTGTTTTATCTCCAACTGCTTGCTCCTTCAATAAATTGATGGCATACTGCATTGCCTTGGCTTTGGAGCTTTTCTCGAATGTAGGCTGGAGCAGTTGGATGGGGAATTCGGCCAGTGATTTGTTGGTCTCTGGCTGCATGTGGTCAGAGATGACGACTATGGTGTAATATTCCTCGGGATAGTCCTGTTCCATGAACTGCTCAACGGAATTGACGATGACGCGGTCTTCCTTATAGGCGGGAAATAGAATCAGAAAACGGCGTAGCTCATGACCGACAAGATGAGGGGAACGGTTATAGATGAAGGTGTCGTCCTTGCTATAGAATAATGAGATGATGGCGAAGAAACAGACATACGCTGCAGAGGCTGCAACGATAACCCATAGGGCAATGTCCAAATAGTGAATAATGGTCCAAATCATAGTGTATAGTGTTCTGTCAAAAGGTTATTTCTTGATGCAATTGATGGCTCGCCTAATAGTGTTTACTACCATTCGTGCCGGCAACATGAGAAAGTCGTTGTCCCAATTCTTATCAACCATATGGTCGGGAGTGGCAAATGAGAATGCAAAACCAAGTATGAGGCCAATGAACCACCACTTAATTGCCAGGGTGAAATAGATAAATGGTAGTGCTATACTCATAATCACGATGATGATGACGGTGGCTATACGAGGAACAAGAAGCCATTGAAGGATTTTGTCAGCATAGTCATATTCATGTCTGAAAATGGCACCTGGCAGATTGGCGATATTCTTGATTAAACTCTTGTATTGAGCCATTGCCCAACGGCTGCGCTGGCTGCTGATTTCACCAGTCTTACGTTTTTTCTCATCATAGACATATATATGGTCGAAATAGTCGATGAAGATGTGCTGGCGCATGAGCATGGCCTCCAGTTCCTTGTCTTCCTCAGAGCTGCGAACCTTCATGATATTACGCTTGAACCATTCGAAATCGTAGATGACGCCAGATCCACTTATGGCGGAAGAGAGTCCGAAGGTGATATGGCCGCGACGGAAGATTGACGTGTTGATTTCTTCAAAAATGGCATCCAAACGCGCTGTTGTGGTATCCATGTTCTTTGGCAGACGATGGGTGACGATAGCTTTTGTTCCGGCACTTTCAAAGGCATTGTTGGCTTGCTCCAGGAACTCGGGTTCTACAATGTTGTCGGCATCGAGTACAACCACGGCATCGTAAATCTTGAACTCCGGCAGGTTCATGATGGCGTATTGCAAGTGTTTTGCCTTGGTACTCTTCTCGAAATTTGGTGTCAGCAAGGTAATGGGGTATTGGGCCAACTTCATGTTGGTCATCTCATCCTGATGATCGCTGATGACTACAACGTCGAATAATCGTTGAGGATAGCTTTGGCCTAGAATAGATATGACGCATTGGCTGACGACATGATCCTGTTTATGAGAAGGAATGAGTACGATAAAACGGTTCTGGCGCTTTGCCTTGGGGATATTTGGCCGCTTCATGAAGAGTGAGGCGACGGAAAACACAAATAGGTATAGCGTCGTCATTGCAATGCCAATGAAGAGTAATCCGTCAATGATATATAGTATAAGCCAGAAGTCCATGTCTATGAGAATTGAGAGTTGATAATAGAGAATCGAGAATTGCAGAAATCACGGACGCCTTTGATGGTTGCCTTGGCTAAATCAAGTCGCCCTTGACACAGATGCTTGAGAATGTCTTTTAACGCCACAATACCGATGATATAGGCATAGGATAAGTATTTCTCCATGCCGCGGACATTCCGCTTGACGAATAACAGACGATTGCGTGTGATGTAATATGTCCGAAGCGGACTGTTTTGACCCGTGGACTGGCTTTCCTTATGATAAATGGAACAGGCTGGCTCGTACCAGATGTCATAGCCTGCACGACGGAGCATCATAGACCAGTCGAGCTCCTCGTAATACAGGAAATAGCATTCGGGCATCAGCCCGGCTTTGTCAATAGCCTCGCGTTTGACCATCATGGCAGCGCCATGAGCGTATGGGGTGGGGTGGGCCGTGTCATACTGCCCTCTGTCGGTTTCGCCACAGCCAATGGCCTTGTTGCGCATGGTAATGCGAGAGAGGGGGGTGTAGCCGGCATACTGGATAGGGTAATCACCCCATGCAAAGCGTAATTTGGGACAGACGGCGCCAATCTTGGGTGAGCTCTCCAAACGATTTGTAAGTGCTATGAGTGTTTTCCCTCCACGTTCCTCTTTTAGAACTGTATCGTTGTTGATAAAGAACAGGTACTTGCCGTGGGCAGCTTGGATGCCAAGATTATTACCCCCCGCAAAACCTAAGTTCTTCGGGCTGTGGATAACGATGACTTGCGGATAGCGTTGTTCAATGACAGAGGCTTCATCATGTGTAGAGGCATTATCGACCACAATGACCTCTAAAGATTCATTCTCTAAAGGTAACGTGTCCATTAATTCGCAGGTGTCTTTCACCCCATTGTAATTAATGGTTATAATCGATATAATCTTCTCCATCTCACCTTTCATCTGTCATTTTCTTCTTCAATGCCACCATATCCTTGAGGCCTTCTTCTTTTCCAGTTTCAACCGTTTCTTCTCTGCAATTTTCTCCAATTCCCGGTTCTCGTAGGCTATCCACTCTTTTTCAATATATGGTAGAACGTAAACGATGGTCAAACCGCCATAAAACACCAAACAATTGGGGAACTGCATAAGAACCTGGTTGCCATAGCCTCCTAATTGCTGTGAAATCATGGCACAACATAACCCCGCACCGATTCCCCGTAGGGAGGGACTTTTTAGACGGAATAATACAATCCAACAAGCTCCTCCAATCATGAATGCAGTACATATTAGAAATAAGGTTATACCAACAATACCTGTTCGCATCCAAATAAAAACATATTCCGAGTCTGCAGGAAGTGTTGCCATTGTGTTGAACTTGTTGTTGGCGGGGACATTAGTGTTATTCATGCCAAGGCCAATACCAAAGGGCGCGTCCTTCATGTATTTTTTCATGGCTTCCTGATTGATGTCGCGTGTACTTACAGAGGCATCATTTCTGTCAAAGGCAGATCTCATGCGGCGTATCTGCTGATTGCCGTTTCCTATTTTGGTAAATGCAAGTATGAAAACAAAAATACCAAATAAAATGGTAAATGGAATGGCAATCTTTAAGGATTTGGATAAAAATATGTAGGCCATAAACCCTGCCATCAAACATGCAATGGCGGTTCGTGTGCCAGATGGAAATATTGCCCATGTACAAGCAGAACCTATAATGAGGAAAATATAGCGATGCCTCTTGAGTTTGCTCGTAATGCCGAAAATGATGAAAGCAACAGCTGTTGATGCAATGCCAACACCAAAATTGGCTGCATCACTATAAATTGACCAATATCTGATGAGTGTACCAGCCTGGAGTAGATGCTGACGACCGTGCGGACCATATAGCCAAGCGGTATCTTTCTCTGTTAGTCCTATATACTTCTGCTTCCAGACCACCACAACAGCTAATAAAGCTAAAGCTCCCCATACGTATAAATACTGGGTTAGTCTTTTCGTACTGTTGATGTATATGGTGAATACTATAAATGCATAAAGTAACTGGTAAGCAATGAGGCGCACTCCCTGATACCATGCTTCAACATTGATGCCTAAGTCACAAGTGTCGTTTAAAACTTCTAATGTGCAATAACCACACCATATCAGAAGGAAAAAGCCCATGAAGTTGTATAACTTTCCGCCTTTGGACTTGTTAAAGTCAAGAAGGGCTAACATGATGAGAATGATTTCTATAATCTCATTATACATAGATATGGGAATTCCTCTTGGCAAGGATATGCTATGCCATTGAATGATACCATTGATGACGATTAATACCCAAAACATCATCATTCTATGACGGAACGATGCTATGATTGTTAATATGATAATCGGAATCGTACATATGGTGGCAAAACCACTGAATCCCGAAACATAGAAACGGAACAAAGCCAGCAAAAACAGGAGAAAGAGTATAGCTACTCTTCCTCCATTGTCTTGGGCGTATGTTCTAAATATCGAATTCGCCATATTCGGTTGTTTACTTTCCGTGCTCGTTCTCAATGGCGGTTAAGCCAAGTTGAGACATTCGATAGACGAAGTTGTTGAACCGCGTGTAAGGTGGCAGCTGACCAACGAACTCCTCAACGGCATAACGATTACACTCCGTGAGATACATATAGAGTGTATCCTTGTTTTCTAATTGACCCTGTAACTCCTTCAATGCTTTTTGGTCAACATCTTTCCACGTTCGGTTCGCACGGGTTACCATGAGGTTAATGGTGCCCATGTTAAGCAGAGCAGGAGAGATGGAATTGTCGTCAAGGTTGGGATATTCAATGATGGCAATTTCGTTGGGCATAAGATCAGGACAGAGGTCCTTCACATCTTTAGCCATGACATAACGGCTGTCCTCGGCCAAGAAATCCTCATCGTAGGTGAGACGACGGACTTGCAGTCCAATGCTCACCCAATAGTTCTCTAGTTCTTGGGCCAAGTAGCTCTTGCCATTAGAGGCATCGGTGGACAAAAGGTTAAGCACATTCTGCTGGCCTTCCTTAAAATGTGGAAGCAAGGCTTTTGACAACTGGCGTAGAGACATATCGGCGATGGTTTTGTTGTATCGACGATAGCGAAGATTACTCTCTTTGGGGAAGCACCCCATGACAGGAATTTTTGTCATAATCTCTGAACGCATGCGGTCACGCAAGGTGCGGTCGAGCAACTCAATAATGAAGAAGTATAGAGCTGTAAAGATAAATGTCAGCGCAAAAGCACCAAGCAGAATCATCATACGGTTGGTCGGTTGTGCGTTCATTGGGAACATCGGCGGATTCAGCACACGAAGCGTTGCTGTTGACATCTGAAGGTTTCGCTGGCGTAGGCGGGCTGCATTCAATGCCTTTAGCATCTCCATATAGTTGCCTTCAATGAATCCAATATGTCGTGATTTACGTTGAATAGTAGCACCAATTGGAGCGTAATAAAGAATCTGCTTGTCCAATTTCGAACGCATGATGTCCTGAGCCGACATTTCTGCCTTGGTTTTTTCCAATAGCAGCACCTGCTCAAGCCAGCGACTAATCATAGAACTGGATTTGACACCAGTCTCTGTACTATAGGTGCTGGCCTCAATATCTTTTGTTAAGTCACGCACGTTGCTTGTCGCCTTTTGCAGCATCTGTTCTGCTTTTGCTAATTCAAGTTGCGACTCTTCATTGTTACCTCCTCCCTCACTGCTCATCAGACGTAGGTTGGAGATGCGTGACTGTATACGGGAAATATCTGTGATTTGATTAGTGAATTCTTTATTGGCACGTATTATCTTGGCACGATTACCCAATTGACGCTCTAGATAGTCCATAAGAGCTCTGGTGGTGGTATAGTTCATTAACTGGTTGTTGTCAGAGGTTTGCTGATTCATGTCTAGAATTGTAAGCTGTTTGGTCTGCTCACTATAGTTAATGATACGTTTCTCAACGTTGTATCGAATGAGGTCGTCTTCTGCACCTGTCAGAATCTTATAGAGTTTGGCAACCTCGCGCTCAAAGAACTTGATGACATTGTTGGTCTCACCATAGCGTAGTTGCTGGTATTGACGGGCAAAGACCTCATTAAGAATGTCAAGTGTATTGTAGGCAATACCTGCATCATTGGCAGAATAGTCAATGTTGATGATATCACTATTTTTGAGCTGTACAACCTTTAAACGGCTGGTGATTTTGTCGATGCCAAAATAAGGATGGTAGTTCAATAGGCTGAAAATGTAATTATTCTGTAGTGGCTTCTCGTAGGCCTTGAGGTTGGCGTAGGTCATCCTTTCGCTATTGTGATTGATAAGAGCCTTTACTTCGGCTGGAACTTGGCTGTTGAGTTGGCGGAAATGCTCTGCAGAAATGTAGTTGTTGTCCTTTGATGTACTACCATACATCATACAACGGGCAAACAGACGTAAGGCTACTTCATGGATGACGTTGTCTGTTTGGATAATCAGAATTAAGTTGGTAATATTTGTTTGTGCATGGCCTCCCGCGACACCAATGCCTCCCTCTATATTATAACCGGTAATCATACCTGTATAGATGGTTGTGTTGGTGTCGTAAACACGCTCCATATTACGTGTCAGGAACCATGCCACTATAAGCGCAATCAATGGCAAGATGATGAGATACCAACGTATCTTAAATAGAAAACGGACAATATATCTGAATAAATCCATAACTCGTTTTTTGATGATTGTTGGACGATATAATACTACTTACTGCCAGTGTCTTTAGCTGCTTTAGCAGCCTCTTTCTCGGCTTTTTTCTCAGCCTTTTCTAACTCTTCTATTCGCTTTTCTTCTTCGGCTGCTGCCTGTTTGATACGCTTCTCTACAGCCTTGTTCTCTTTTTTGATTTCCTTTTCACTCTTTTGAACTGTGCTGTCCAAGGTTATTTCGGTCGTAGAGTTGGTCAGAATCGGTGTGTGTGTAATGATTTCAAGGGTTAGAATGTCTGTTGTGATGGTTGTCTGAAGAGACTGATAAGTTGAAACGGCAGTTTGCTCCCAACGTTTTGTCTCTGCAAAGGCCTCGATACTTAGATTGCCATTGTGGAAGTCTTCCAAATTCAAAGCGCCAGCACCTTGGTAGATGGCGGCATTTTCGCTGGCAGTCTTTAATGCGACGAGGTTATTGGTGATTTTTACATATAATGTTGCAATGTCAAGTTTTAGTTGGTCGTATGCAATGTCTTTTTTGTATATGGCCTGTTCTACTTCCAATCTCTTGCGCTTGACGGATGCGCCTAAATCAAGGATGTCCTCTAAAGGAACAGACACGTTTACACCTACGTTCCAATAACTCTGTTTACTGCCTTGAAACTGATAAATCATGGTGCTGTAGGTCGAAGAGTTGTTACCCCACATGTCGGTCTTGCCATAGCTATAACTTGCATGACCACGGACGTATGAGAAAATGTGACGTTTCTGCTTGGCCACCTCAGCTTCTGCTATCTCTTGTGCTTTTGCCAATGTGAGAATTTGGGGATTTGCCTTGGCATTCTCAAACAGGACAGCCAGAGGGGGTAACTTGAACTCAGAGAAGTTGATTGTTTTCTCTTCACTGGAATCGAAGAAGCCTGCACTGATACCACTTTCATTGAACTGTGCCATCGCTATGTTGGCACAGAGAATAGAGGCAAGTATTGCTATGTGGCGTTTCTGTGAATTCATTATATGTTGATTATTGTTTCTATACGTTTTCTTTTTGGATGAACGCAGTGAGCGTGCGGAAAATAATCTTCATATCAAGAAGAAAATTGTAGGTCTGGCCATAGGTGATGTCGAGTTGCTTACGCTCTTCTGCAGACATCATGCCGCCTTTTCCGCGTTCCTCTACCTGCCAGAGGCCAGTTAGACCTGCAGGAGCCATGAAACGGTCAATCGTGGAGTCGACTGTCAGCTTCTCTGCTTCGTAGAGGGGTAGGGGGCGATTGCCAACAATAGACATGTCGCCTTTAAGGATATTGAATAGCTGTGGAAGCTCATCGATGCTGTACTTGCGAATGAAACGGCCAACCTTGGTGACACGCGGGTCATTTTCAATCTTCACAAAGGCGTTGTTGATTTCTTCTTCTTTTTCCTTTGCAAAGTCGCTCTCGGCCACGACAAAGTCGTCGCCAACGAGCATGACCTCATCATCGCTAATCATCATGTCTGACTCCATACCCATAGCCATCATGGCCAACTCGGCTTCGTCGCCCAAAGGCGCTTTGATGTTGTTTTTGGTTTCTTCCGCCTCTTCTACTTTGCTCTTTTCAGCGTATTGATTTCCAGCGGTTTTGCTGACTTCTTTCAAGCGTTTCTCTGCGTCGGAATACATGGAACGGAACTTGAGGAAATCGAATACAGTGTAGTTCGTGCCGACACGTTTCGACTTAAACAAAATGGGACCCGGACTCTCCAAACGAATGGCAATAGCCGTGATGATGAAAACAGGAGATAGGATTATAATGGCCAAAAGAGAGAATACAATGTCAAAAGCACGTTTCCAAATGGGAATCTTAAAGCGTAGGATATGTTTTTTGGACACTTGGTCGTCGAACATAATGTTTTCACGGTCGCTGATGAATTGGATTTTCTTGTTTAATTCCGTGACAGAGGCATTTAAAGACAGCGTGTCGTTAATGCCACACTTCTGATAGGTTTTGCGCTCCTCCTCTGACAAGGTGTCTGTCATCAGAATGATGTAGATGTTATCACATTTCTTGCGCAGGTATGTGATGGCAGTGATATCTTCATTGCGTACGCTCTTCTCATAGAAAACGATGAAATGCTCATTCCTGACATGGGGCGCACAGGCAGTTGCCGTTGCCTTGTAGTTCTTCGTCAACTGCACTAATCGTCCGGGAATGTATTTCAGACGTTCCTCCGTCTGAGAGTTGTTTCCAAGGTATACTACGCCTATCATCCTAAGAAATTAATCAATTGGGTAATATCTTCTTGACTCTGATTTTCAACTCCATAGGGTTGAAGGGCTTGACAATATAGTCTTCCGCGCCAATCTCAAGCAGGCGGATTCGCTCACTTGTAGAATCTTCGCTACTGAGCATGATGACAGGGATGTGACGGAATAACTCGTTCTGCTTAATCCACTCCAAGAAGTCGTCACCACGCATGCCTGGCATTCGGATGTCGGAGATAATCAGATCTGGCGTGTTACCTGCCTGAAGCCATTTGACACCTTGCAATCCGTCCGGCAACCACTGCACGTCATAGTCGCTCATGAGGTAGATTGACAAAACCTTCGCGATTGTCTCTTTGTCATCTAGAATTAATATTTTCTTTTTCATATATGAAATTTTATTCGGTTGTAGTTTACGCTTTACCGTGCAAAGGTAAGCATTTTTTTTTGAATTGAATCATATTTGCGCTAAAAAAATGCAATTTTTGCTAAAAAAGTGGTTAACTCCTATTATTATGGGGGGAAATGATGCCATCGACGTATTATAATATGAATATTCTTTATATTATTTTATAGTTATGGCAAACAGATATCTTTTAGGTTTCGATGTTGGCAGTTCTTCTGTCAAGGCATCGCTTGTAAATGCCGATAGCGGCAAGTGTGTAGCATCAGCTTTCTTCCCAGGGAAAGAGGCACCAATTATGGCTGTGAAAGCTGGATGGGCTGAACAGGATCCTGACTCATGGTGGCAGTATGCCAAGCAATCTCTTCAGAAGATTATGGCTGATGCCTCAGTGAAGGGTGAGGATATTAAGGCCATCGGTATCTCTTATCAGATGCACGGTCTGGTTTGTGTGGATAAGAATCTGAAGGCGCTTCGCCCGGCTATTATCTGGTGTGACTCACGTGCTGTTCCCTATGGCGAGAAAGCATTCAAAGAACTGGGCGCTGACCAGTGCTTGAGCCATCTGCTCAACTCACCGGGTAACTTCACGGCTGCCAAATTGGCGTGGGTCAAGGAGAATGAGCCTGATATTTATAATAAAATTTATAAGGTGATGCTTCCTGGCGACTATTTGGCTATGCGCCTCAGTGGTACGGTTAATACGACGGTGAGTGGTCTGTCAGAGGGAATGTTCTGGGACTTCAAGAACAATCAGGTGGCTGATTTCTTGATGAAGTACTATGGCTTCGACGCTTCACTGATTGCCGACATTGTTCCGACTTTTGCCGAGCAGAGCGTGGTGAGTGCCGAGGCGGCTGCTGAGCTGGGGCTGAAGGCTGGTACGCCGATTACTTATCGTGGCGGTGATCAACCAAATAATGCTCTGTCGCTGAACGTGTTGAATCCTGGTGAGATTGCTGCTACCGCAGGTACCAGCGGTGTTGTCTATGGTGTGCTTGGTGAGGTAAACTACGACAAACTGAGTCGTGTGAATACTTTTGCGCACGTTAATCACAAGGCAGACCAAACACGTTTGGGCGTGCTGTTGTGTATCAACGGAACAGGCATTCTGAACGCTTGGACACACCGTAACATTACACCGGAGATCGGCTATGCAGAGATGAACGATTTGGCTGCCAGTGTACCCATCGGCAGTGAAGGCGTGACGATAATCCCGTTTGGAAATGGTGCTGAGCGTGTGTTGGAAAACAAGGAAATTGGTTGTTCTATCAACGGTCTGAACTTCAACAAGCACAACAAAGCTCACTTGGTTCGTGCAGCCCAAGAGGGTATCGTATTCTCTTTCTGCTATGGTATGGAGATTATGCAGCAGATGGGTATGGACATCAAGAAGATTCATGCCGGCAAAGCCAACATGTTCTTGAGCCCGCTGTTCCGCGACACACTGGCTGGCGTCAGCGGTGCTACCATTGAGCTCTATGATACTGACGGTTCTGTTGGTGCTGCCAAGGGCGCTGGTATCGGTGCAGGCATCTATGCTAATGCCAATGAGGCATTTGCATCGCTGGAGAAGTTGCAGGTGATTGAGCCTGACACGAAGAATCGTGAGGCTTATCTGGCTGCTTACGAGGCATGGAAAGCAACACTGAAAAAGAACATGTAATATAGAGAAAACCCCATGACTATTTTTCAAAAGTCATGGGGTTTCTTTAAATAGTCGCCCAATCTAGAACAAAGGATAGGGCGACTATTCTTATCTCTCGGCACGCATGGGGTTATTGAGAAAGTCCTCGTAAGCCAAGCGTATGCCGTCTTCCAGTTCCGTTTTGTAAGTCCAGCCAAGTTTCGTGGCTTTGCTGACATCCAGCAACTTACGTGGGGTGCCATTAGGACGTGTCGTATCCCACTCAATACGGCCTTCATAGCCCACGACTTTGGCTACTAGCTCCGTCAGCTCCTTGATGGTCAGCTCCTTGCCAGTGCCGGCATTCACGGTCTCGTCGCCGCTGTAGTTGTTCATCAGGAACACACACAGGTTGGCCAGATCGTCGACATAGAGGAACTCGCGTAGGGGACTGCCGTCGCCCCAGCACGTAACACTTTCTGCTCCTGCAACTTTTGCCTCATGGAAGCGGCGGATCAGTGCAGGTAATACATGACTGTGCTCTGAGTGGTAGTTGTCATTGGGACCATAGAGATTCGTGGGCATGACGGAGATATAGTCCGTACCATACTGCTTGTTCAAGAATTCACAGTATTTCAGACCGCTAATCTTTGCCAGTGCATAGGCCTCGTTGGTCTTTTCCAAGGCACCTGTCAAAAGACATGATTCTGGCATAGGCTGCGGAGCCATGCGCGGATAAATACAACTGCTGCCAAGGAACTCCAGCTTCTTGCAGCCGTTCTTCCATGCTGCATGAATGACGTTCATCTCGAGAATCATGTTGTCGTACATAAAGTCGGCCAAAGCACTCTGGTTGGCTACGATGCCACCCACTTTCGCTGCTGCGAGAAACACGTACTCAGGTTTCTCCTCGGCGAAGAACTGCTCTACGTCAACCTGGCGCGTAAGGTCAAGTTCCTTGTGCGTACGTGTAATAATATTGGTGTAGCCCTGTCGCTCCAGTTCACGTATAATAGCACTGCCAACCATTCCCCGATGGCCTGCAACGTAAATCTTACTATTTTTCTCCATTACTTCACAATTCCTTTTTCCAGATATTCTGCGAGGTTTGTACGCACCTTGGCGGCAGCACCTTCAGCAGCGACCTTGGCCATGTCGCTGTCAACCATTATCTTAACCAGTTCCTCGAACGAAGTCTTGTTGGGATTCCATCCCAGTTTCGCTTTTGCTTTGGTGGGGTCACCCCAGAGGTTGACGACATCTGTAGGACGATAGAAATCGGGAGAGACCTCGATAAGCACCTTGCCGGTTGCCTTGTCAATACCCTTTTCGTCGGCTCCCTCGCCAACAAACTCCAGTTCGATGCCCACATGCTTGAAGGCGTAGTAACAGAATTCACGGACAGAATGCTGGACACCTGTGGCTATAACAAAGTCCTCAGGTTTCTCCTGCTGCAGGATGAGCCACATGCACTCCACATAGTCTTTAGCATATCCCCAGTCGCGCAGGCTACCTAGATTACCGAGGTAGAGCTTGTCCTGCTTGCCCTGCTTGATGCGTGCGGCTGCCAACGTAATCTTGCGTGTGACGAAGGTCTCTCCACGACGCTCACTCTCATGGTTAAAGAGGATGCCTGAGCAGCAATACATATTATAGGCTTCGCGATACTCTTTCACAATCCAGAAACCATACTGCTTGGCAACGGCATAAGGCGAATAGGGGTGGAAAGGCGTATTCTCGTTCTGTGGAACTTCCTCCACCTTGCCGTAGAGCTCTGATGTGCTGGCCTGATAGATACGACACTGGTCTGTCATTCCAAGTTGTCGTACAGCCTCCAAGATACGGAGTACGCCTACAGCATCTACATCAGCCGTGAACTCAGGTGAGTCGAACGATACCTGTACGTGACTTTGAGCAGCGAGGTTGTATATCTCTGTGGGCTTTACCTTACCGATGACGCCTAGGATACTCATGGAGTCTCCCATGTCTGCATAGTGCAGGTGGAAATGGGGTTTGCCTTCCAAGTGTGCAATACGCTCACGGAAGTCTACGGATGAGCGGCGGATGGTGCCGTGGACCTCATAGCCTTTCTCTAACAGGAACTCTGCCAAGTAAGAGCCGTCCTGACCGGTGATGCCTGTAATAAGGGCAATTTTGTTCATTTTATTAAGAGTGTTATAGGTTGAATGGGCTTGGCGGATTATGACTCGCCGTTAAATTGCTTGATGCGCTGTTCTTCCGACAGTTTGCAGATGAGCAGTGTGTTGTTTTTCTCGGCCACGATATAGCCGTCGAGTCCCTGTATGACGACACGCTTTTCCTCGGTGGTGTGAACAATACAGTTATGACTCTCAACCATCTGTATGTCATTGCCGATGCAGGCATTGCCGTAGAGGTCTTTCTTTGACTGCTGATGAAGTGAACCCCAGGTACCCAGGTCGCTCCATCCGAAGTCTGCCGGGCAGACAAATATCTCCTCTGCCTTTTCCATGATGGCGTAGTCGACGGAGATGCTCTCACACTCGGGGAATTTCTCGTTGACTACCTGCTGTTCCTGCGGTGTGCCGTAGATGGGAAGCATTGACTCGAATGTCTTAGCCAGCGTGGGCTGGTAAATGCGGAACGCATTGACGATTGTGTTAACGTTCCAGATGAAGATGCCGGCGTTCCAGAAGTAGTTTGACTTGCTGACATACTTCTTGGCGGTCTCTAAATCGGGCTTCTCACGGAACGAGTCCACGCGGAAAATCTCCTTGTTACGAGGAGAACTTGAGGCGGGGTCAGCCTGGATGTAGCCATAACCCGTCTCGGGACGTGTCGGCTTGATGCCCAGGGTGACGATGGCGTCTGTGTCAGCCGTGAATTTCATGCAGGCCTTAACGATGCGCTGGAACTCCTGAACGTTCATGACAAGATGGTCGCTGGGGGTGACAATGATGTTGGCCTTGGGGTCGTTGCTCTTGATGCGCCACGAAACGTATGCGATGCAGGGAGCCGTGTTGCGTCGGCAGGGCTCACAGAGAATGTGGTCGGTGGGCATGTCGGGCAACTGTTCTTTCACGATGTCAGCATACATCTGGTTGGTAACCACCCAGATGTTATCAGCTGCAATGAGTGAGCCAAAGCGCTCGACAGTCATTTGCAGCAGTGTCTTGCCTACGCCAAGCACGTCGATGAACTGCTTGGGACATTCGGCGGTACTCATGGGCCAAAAGCGGCTTCCTACGCCGCCTGCCATAATGACGAGATGATTGTTGATACGAGCCATAGTGAAAATAAGTTATTGTTGTTTCTTTGTTTTCTTTCTGATGACGAAATAGGCGATAGCCAGCACCACGATGGCGACAATAGCCAGTACGATGTAATGGTTATATCGCTCGATGGTTGCTTCGAGTTCATCCTCGGGAACAACGGCATGCAGATACCAGCCCATTGCGGCCAGAATGGTGTGCCAGACACCAGCGCCGATGGTCGTGTAGAGCAGGAACTTCCAATAGTTCATGCGGGCTAGTCCGGCGGGCAGCGAGATAAGGTGGCGTATGCCGGGTATGAGTCGCCCTGTCAGTGTGGCCACGACGCCATGATTGTCGAAGTAGCGCTCGCTCATTTCCACCTTCTCCTGGTTCAGCAGGCACATCTTGCCCCACTTGCTGTTGGCGAAACGGTAGATGACGGGACGTCCCACATAGAATGCCACTAAGTAGTTGATGCTGGCGCCCACGTCAGCTCCCAATGTGGCAAAGATTACCACTAATATTGCGTTCAGGTGGCCGCCTGCTGCATGATAAGCCGCGGGTGCCACCACAAGTTCCGATGGTACGGGTACGACGGTACTCTCCAACAGCATCAGAAAGAATATGGTGCCGTAGTTCAAATTGCCAAGTAGTGTCGTAATCCAGTTCATTTCTTCAGTTTCTCAATCATGTATGAATAATAGTCCTTGGGTGCCACGTCGGCAGGGAACAGCTCTGACAAGACGAGCCGTGTCTCCTGAGGATTCTTCTTGCAGGCTAACTGCAGGTACTTCATGAATTCGTCGATTTTCATTTTGTCCCAGCAGCACAAGGCCATATAGGCATAGCCGTCAGTCCAGCTGTCGTCAACCGTCTTGAAGAATACAGGGAACATCTTGTAAGCTGCGTCCACGTACTTGTTGTCGTAGAGCGACACGAGTATGCGTAGCATGATTTTCGGGTCGTTGCCTGAGCGCTCCAGTGCCTGTCTGAACATCTGTTCGGCCTCGTCCTGACGCTTGTTGGCCAGCAGAATGTGTCCGCGAATGACCATCATGTCCTCGTGGTCACAGTCCAGCTCGTCGGTCTTGTCGATATAGTATATCGCCTTGTCCGGTTGGCGCAGCTCGCTGTAGCCGAAGCCTAACTCTTCGTAGATTTCCACCAGCAGGTCAGAGTCGTCAGGTGCTATCTCTGCCGCTTTCTGCAACCGTTCTACGGCTTCGTCGAAGCGGTTCAAGTTGATGAGGCATGTGCCTTGGTGTAGTAGTCCGAACTCGTCGTTGGGCGCCAGTCGGCTGTAGCGCTCGTAGTAGGAGAGTGCCTCCTCGTAGTTGTCTAACCGGCAGAGGGCGTTGGCTTTAGATACGACGGCCTCGGGATCGTCGGGATCGATGGCGATGGCATACTCGCTGCTGGTGACTGAACCGCTGAAATCCTCCTTCATGTACTGTGTCGAGGCCAACGCGTTCCAATAGCGTTTCTGGAAAGGGTTCTTGTCTATCAGCTCGTTGAAGATTCGTTCGGAGTCATCATATCTACCCAGCCCGAAAAGCGTGCGGGCCATCAGTTCCTTGAAATCGTCGGTGTTCTCCTGGCGGGCGCGCATCATCCACTCCATTGCTTTGTCGTTGATGCCATAGTCGGTGTAGATGTTGGCCACGTCGAGCACATAGTCCTGATACTCCTCGGGCGGCACGTCCTGCAGTTGCTGGCGCAGGTATTCGTCGGCCTCGTTCACCTTGTCTTGCGCAATGAGAATTTCTGCGCGACTGTAGATATACTCTGGTGACTCCTGCTCCATGATGCTGTCCAGATACTGCTGGGCTGCTTCCACATTGCCGTCGTGTAACGCCTCGTGTATCTGGTAGTTCAGTACTGAGAGCGAGTGGGGGTCAGTCTCCTTCGCACGATCGATGGTCTCTTGGGCATCGTCGTAACGCTCTTGCGACAGGTAGTATTCAGCGATGTCAACCAAGTCGTCGGCATCCATGAATATGGGTTGCCCCGACTTGGCTGACTGCTCGTAGTCGTTCAGTATCTCCTGAAACTCCTCGTCGTTAAAATACTCGTCGTCGTTTCTCAACTCTGTACTCTTATTTCTAACCGTTCATTTCCGAAACATTAACTCCTCAGTCCAACGGTCTTGTTGAATACGGGCTTCTCGGCTGTGCTGTCGGGGTCGACGTTGAAATAGCCGATACGCTGGAATTGGAGATATGTCAGTGGTTTCATGTTGGCGGCGAAAGGCTCGATGTAGCAGTCTTTCAGTACCGTCAGTGAATTCGGGTTAATCATCTGTTTCATAGCGGTGACGGCATCACACTGCTGCTCCTCGCGAATCTGTGCTAGTACGTCGCGGGGATTCTCCACCTTCCACAGACGGTCGTACAGGCGCACCTCGGCCTTCACAGCATCGTGACAGCTTACCCAGTGCAGCGTCTTGCCCTTGATCTTACGGTCGGCGCCGGGCAGGCCGCTTCGTGTTTCGGGATCGTATGTGCAGTAGATGCAGGTGACTTTACCTTCAGCATCCACGTCGCAGGGATGCTCCTCATCACACTTGATGATGTAGGCGTTCTTTAGTCGCACCTCCTTGCCGGGGGCCAGTCGCATGAATTTCTTCTCAGCCATCTGCTGGAAGTCGTCGCGCTCAATCCACAGCTCGCGACTGAAGGCCACCTCGTGGGTGCCGTCGGCCTCGTTCTCGGGGTTGTTCACGGCAACGAGTTGCTCTGTCTGTCCTTCGGGATAATTGGTGATGACCACCTTCACGGGGTCGAGCACTGCAGCCACACGCAGGGCACGCTGGTTCAGGTCGTCGCGGATGGCGCTCTCCAGCAGGGCCATATCGTTCAGGGCATCCATCTTGGTGTAGCCAATCTTGTCGATGAACTTCACCAGACCTTCGGGTGAGTAGCCGCGACGGCGCAGACCGCAGATAGTCGGCATGCGGGGGTCGTCCCATCCGTTGACCAGTCCCTCGTTGACCATTGCCAAGAGATTACGCTTCGAGAGTAGCGTGTAGTTCAGGTTCAGCTTGTTGAACTCAGTCTGTCGCGGGCGGTTGTCCTCAATGTTGTCGGTCTCGCCGCGCCATTCCTTCATCCATGTGACGAACAGATCGTACAGGGGGCGGTGCTCCACGAACTCCAGTGTACACCATGAATGTGTGACGCCCTCCAGATAGTCGCTCTGTCCGTGGGCAAAGTCGTACATGGGGTAGGCGTTCCACTTGGTTCCTGTCTTCACGTGGGGCTTGTTCAGCACGCGGTAGATAAGCGGGTCGCGGAACAGCATATTGGGGTGAGCCATGTCAATCTTGGCGCGCAACACCAGCGTGCCTGGCTCGCACTGTCCGCTATTCATGTGTTCGAAGAGCTTCAAGTTCTCCTCAATGGGACGGTCGCGGAAGGGACTGTTGGTGCCTGGCGAGGTCGTTGTGCCCTTCTGCTGGGCAATCTCCTCCGACGTCTGCTCATCAACATAGGCGCGGCCCTGTTTGATAAGCCAAACGGCAAAGTCCCACAACTGCTGGAAGTAGTCTGAGGCGTAGTAGACGTTAGTCCACTGGAATCCCAGCCACTTGATGTCGTGCTCGATGCTCTCAATGTATTCGGTGTCCTCCTTCACGGGGTTCGTGTCATCGAAGCGCAGGTTACACTGGCCGCCATATTTCTTCGCCAGTCCGAAATCTATGGCGATGGCCTTGGCGTGGCCTATGTGAAGATAGCCGTTGGGCTCGGGCGGGAAACGTGTCTGCAGGCGTCCGCCGTTCTTGCCTGCTGCCAAGTCGTCAATCACTTTCTGTTCGACGAAACTCACAGACTTTTTCTCCTCCTCGTTCTGTATGATTTCTGCCATATTCCTTGTTTTATATGATAAATTAGGCTGCAAAGTTACAAAAAAACGAGAGAAGAACAAAGAAAATCCCATTTTTCTTTTTTCTTCCGAGTGCAAAGGACTTGAAACTTGTTTCGCTTGGCTCGTCCAAGAAATTCAACGAAACGAGAGTAAAAATGAAATTTCTGTGCCACATGCAATAAATTTGTCAATATTGCAGTCGAAATACCGCATAAAATGCTTAAATTTCACTAATTCCCTTTGTTGTTCGCTCAAAAATAAGTAACTTTGCAGGCTGATGAAGAAAAGTCTCATATTTTTTGCCTCCGTTGCGCTTCTGATGAGCAGTTGTGCTGGAGAGTATAATAAGGTGTTCAAGTCCGACGACTTGGACTATCGTTACGAGTTTGCCAAGCAGTGCTTCGCTGAGGGCAAATACAATCAGGCAGCCACGCTGTTGCTTGACCTTGTGACGATTAAGAAAGGTACCGATGATGCGCAGGAAAGCCTCTACATGCTGGCTATGTCGCAGTACATGAGTGCCGACTTTGAGAGTGCCTCCGAGACTTTCAAACGCTATTCACAGACGTATCCGAAGGGCGACTATGCTGAGGCTGCCTCCTTCTATGTCGGACAGTCACTCTACGAGAGTGCTCCAGAGCCACGACTTGACCAGACACCCACCATCGGCGCCATGAATGCCTACCAGCAGTTCATAGAGACCTATCCCGATTCGCCCCGTCGACAGGAGGCGCAGAACCGTCTCTACGAGCTACAGGACAAACTCATTGTCAAGGAGTTGCTGTCTGCACAGCTCTATTACAACCTAGGCGGTTATTTCGGCAACATCAACTCCAACGAGGAGAGCAACTATGAGGCCTGCATCATTACGTCGCAGAATGCCTTGAAGCAGTACCCCTATAGCCGTCACCGCGAGGATTTCGCCCTGCTCGTCATGAAGAGCAAGTTCGAACTGGCAGAGAACAGTGCCGAACTGCGCCGAATGGAACGCTATCGTGATGCCGAGGATGAGTGTTACGGATTCCTCAATGAGTATCCCGACTCTCCCAACAAGGCATTGGCTGAGAAGTATATTGCCAAGTGCAAGAAGATTACGAAAGACGCTCAAGATTAATCGGGGCGGAGTGAAAGATAATAGTTTAGAGATTAGAGATAATAGTTAAAAATATGGATTACAAGAAATCAAAAGCACCCGTTAACACAGTGACACGTAACATTATGGACCTCTGCCAGGATACCGACAATATCTACGAGAGCGTAGCCATCATCGCCAAGCGTGCCAACCAGATTTCCGTTCAGATTAAGGAAGACCTCTCAAAGAAACTGGCAGAGTTCGCCAGCTATAACGACTCTCTCGAGGAAGTATTCGAGAACCGCGAGCAGATTGAGATTTCGCGTTACTACGAGAAGTTGCCGAAACCGTCACTGCTGGCCACTCAGGAGTTCGTTGAGGGCAAGGTCTACTGGCGCGATCCCCTGAAGGACAAGGAGCAGACAGCAGAGGCTTAATCGTCAATTACCAATTGTCAATTCTTCAATTCTCAATTGTAAATGATACAACGCAAACAGACAGTCTTCCTGCTGCTGGCGGCCATCCTTGCCGTTGTGTGCGCAGTTGTGCGCTGGCAGTGGATAGACATTGTTGAGGGCCTGTCAGCCGTCCTCTCCGTCTATACCATATTTATATATAAGCAGCGTCCGCGTCAGGCCAAGCTCTGTCTCGCCGGCCTGCTCGTCGTTTTCGTTTGGTACATTCTCTTGGCCGTCTATCAGGGCTACGTCACTACCATCGATTCCCTGCCCATCATCAGTGCCATGCTGATCTTTATGGCGCGCAAGGGCATCCTCGACGATGAGAAGCTTGTTCGTGCTGCTGATCGCATCAGATAATCAAGATTATAACGGTATTTTTGCCTCTAAACACTTCTCCGAAGCCCATCTTTGGTGCTTCGGAGTTTTCTGATTTGAATAATACTCAACGACTTTTAGAAAATACACCACCTATTGAACATGATAACATCTTAACAACGTTGTCATGTTGTCTTTATCTATAAACAGTTGTTTTGGCAGTTTTTGATTGTCTCGTGACGAAAGCAAATCGCCGTCAAGGCACTTGACCTGACGGCGATTCGCTATATGGAAATTGTTATTTCCCTGATTTCAACTTGTTGTTTATTCTGTTACGATTGCCTGGATTTTGCTTGCAAATTCACTCCAACCGTCGGCAGTTTTATATGCTTCAACGCTCTTGCTCGGAACTAAGATTGTCTCAGGGGTAAGATGTTGGAAGGCGGAATACCCGATTGTAGGGGGTGTTGTTGCCCAACAAATAATCGTTCTTAGGCTTTCGCAAGCGATGAAAGCACATTTCTTAACTTCTTTAAGACTGCTGGGCATCTCAATGGTCTTGAGTGAAGTGCAGTTTAAAAAAGCGTATTCACCGATGCTTGCAATACCTTCAGGTAATTCTATACTGATTAGATTGTCGTTGCCATTAAATGCAACATAGCCGACTTGTGTGGGAGCTGTCGTGAGATATATCGTACCTTTTCCTTTAGAAGTCCCTTCATGGCCGTAATAATGGACTCCGATGGTGGCTCCAAAAGTTTCTTCATTAACAGTTAATATCTCATTCGATTCATATCTTACTTCAGAATCCCATTCAGATTCGGCAATACGCCACCAAGAGAGTTGAGAGTTATAAGCATCACTTCCATCCGGCGTGTTTTGCGCGCTTACATAGTGCTTGAAAGTGGGATACCACTTCTCAGAGCCCATGTGTTCGCGCTCTTCAACCCAACTGTAGTCAAGGTCTACACACATCTTCTCTGCGGGCTCGCCCTTCACGGCTTTCAGAGGTAGGGCATTTCCCTCGGCATATACGGGAATGTCAATCAGGGTAGCAGACTTCTTGTTAACCTTGATGACCTTAACAACGGGGTCGTGGTCTCTCTTCCAGTATGCACCGGTGTCTATAGGACGTGGCTTGCCAACTGTGTTGACAAATACTTTCTTTGTCACGTCAAAGGCTGCGTGTACCTCAAAGGCTCCCTCGTCGTTACCGACAACAATTGTCTTGTGCGCACCTTCTGCACGCAGAATAATATAGAATGTGGTTTTGCCGTTTGCATCTTCTTCCTCCATGCGCTTGGCATCGAACACAGCATCGTTATAGTCAAAGTCGCTCTTTTCGCTAACAGCTAAGTCCTCGCAGATAATACGCTTAAATCCAAATGCGTCCAGTTGACGAATTGTAAGTGCGTTGCCAATGTTTACATCAGTCTCTACGAGCTGTCTCAGATAAGTTCGTTTGGCGTTTTCTGACAGCGCTAAAATCTGATTGACTGTAAGAGCACAAATTTGTTCGTTGGTCAATTCTGTAGCTCTGGTGATACCGCGAGTAGTAACTGCCTCATTGTCGTTGAAGCCCCAGTCAACATTGGGATTGACTTTACCGAAAGCCTGCTCGAAGGCCTCCTTGAACTTGTTGTGCTGTACTTGGTCAGCTGCAGTCGGATCGTAGAGCTCGGTTTCGTTACTGCAGCTACTTAAAACTGCGGTCACACCGAGCATCAGCATCAGTGCGTAGACAATAGTTCGTCTCATGATTCTTAATGGTTCTGAGTTAAAATTGCTAAATTTTTGGTGCAAAGTTAACAAAAATAGGTGAAAAAGAGAAAATGTAAAAGTTAAAAAATAATAATTATATTCAAGAAATAACAAATTATTGATATGTGGTTTGTACGCGCCGACTTTTTTGTATCTTTGCACCTGTTTGAAGAAATTAATCATCTGGACCCTTGCGGTACTACTGACGCCAGTTCTCCTGTTTTTGCTGTTGGCCGTACTGCTGTATCTGCCCCCTGTTCAGAATTGGGCGGTAGATAAGGTGGCGGCTGTCGTGTCTGAGAAAACAGGGATGACGGTGCGTGTGGGCTACGTCAAGCTGGAGTGGCCACTCAACTTGGGACTGGACGATTTCCTGATGGTTCACGAGGGCGACACGCTGGCCGACGTAGGACACTTGACGGCTGACGTGCAGTTGCGGCCTTTGTTTGATAAACGGGTTGTAATCAATGAGTTGTCGCTGTCGAAAGCCAAGCTCAATACCAATGGTTTTATCAGCGATTTACGTGTCAAGGGACATGTCGGTGAGTTATGGCTGCGTTCCAACGGTATTGATTTGGAACACGAACTGGCAGAGGTGAATGGTGCCCGCTTGACAGACGCTGACCTTGACATTGCCTTGAGTGATACAGCTGCCGTCGACACGACAACGACTACGGTGCGCTGGCGTATCAATGCCGACAGCGTCAGCATCAGCCGTACACGATTGGCTGTCCACATGCCTGGGGACTCGCTGCATGTTAATGCTTATCTGGGACATGCTGTGGCCCGCGAGGCTGATGTTAATTTGGAGACATCGACGTATAAGGTAGGTAGTCTGGACATTCACGATGGTAGTGGCGGTCTCATGGACTATGCCCTGATCGATGTCCGGTTGGGGGTTGACTCCATTTATTATGGTTCGGAGGGTACGCGCTTCTATGTCCGTGAGGCTGCTTTGAAGGAAGCGAAGACAGGCTTGGAACTGAAAGAACTGCGTGGCGGTGTGCGTCTGGATACGGCGTTCACGCATGTCACCCTGCCCGGTGTGGTGCTGCGTACAGCCGATTCAGACATTGAAGGCGAGGTGGATTTGGACTTCAATGCCTTTGATGCACAGAACCCGGGCAAACTGCGTGCTCGTCTGAATGCCCAGATAGGTAAGCAGGACATTCTGCGCTTTGCCGACGGCCTGCCTCAGCGTTTCATGCACCGTTATCCTAACCACCCGTTGACGGTGAAGGGCTCGTTGAACGGCAACATGCAACGCATGGAGTTTACGGGACTCGACGTGACACTGCCTACGGCCTTCCATCTGAAAGCCGACGGTGCCGTTCATCATTTGGATACGCCTGAACGTCTGAAGGCCGATGTGGCGCTGAAGGCTGAGACGCATGATTTGTCGTTTGTCACCGCTTTGGTGCCGATGGGCGATCTGCGCTTGCCGCCGACAACCATTCAGGGCCGTTTCGGCGCTGACGGCCAACGCTATACAGCTGATTTTGTGGCTCGTCAGGGGAAGGGCTCTGTGAAAGCCAAAGGCTCGTTCAATGGCGCTACAGAGACCTACGACGCCGACATCGCCATTCGTCAGCTGAACCTAAAAAACATCATGCCGCGCGACTCTTTCTACACGCTGACCGCCAATGCCCGTTTGAAGGGCCGCGGACTGGACTTTATGCGGAAGGGCAGCCGACTGGATGCCGATGTTAGCGTGGAGCAATTGCAGTATGGTCAGTGGCGCCTCGATGGCACGACAGCACAGGCAACGCTGAACGACGGACACATACTGGCTACTGTGACAGGCCGCAACGAGCTGCTTGACGGCACCATCAATGCCGACGCTCTGCTGCGACGTGACATCACACAGATGCAGCTGAGCAGCGGCGACTTGACACTACGATTGGAATCGCCCGTGGGCTACGAACGCCTGCTGCACCAATTGACGATACTGGGCGACTCGGCGCTCGCACAATATAGGAATAAGGTAATAGACCAACCCGCCATCAAACGCCTGCTGCCAACGATGACGCTACATGCCGACTGTCGTAAGGACAATCTGATTAGCGAACTGCTGAAGCGTTCGGGAAATATCGACTTCAAGGACTTTTACGTTGACCTGACGACATCGCCTGAGACCGGCCTCAACGGTTACGCTTACATACACAGCCTGAACTACGACAGTATCCTCATTGATACCATCAGCCTCAGACTGACACAGAAAGGCGAGCGACTGACCTATCAGGCACAGGTGCGCAACAATAAGAAGAACCCGCAATTCGTCTTCAACGCCCTGATTGACGGACACCTTCATGAACACGGTGCGTTGGCCGGACTGCGCTACTATGACGAAAAGGACCGTATGGGTGTGCGCATCGGTGCTACGGCAGAGATGGAGGAGGGAGGTATCCGCCTGAAGCTGATGCCCGACCGTCCGACGGTAGGCTACAAGGAGTTTAACCTGAACAAGGATAATTTCGTGTTCCTTGGTGCCGACAAGAAGATACGGGCGAAGGTGGACCTCGTGGCCGATGACGGAACGGGCGTGAAGATTTATTCTGAAGACTCGGATAATTCAGAATATCTTCAGGACTTGACTGTATCCGTGAACCGTTTAGACTTGGGCGAGCTGACATCGGTAATGCCCTACCTGCCACGTATCACAGGCTATGTGAACGGCGACTACCATATCGTATTGGACAAGCAGGAACGTATCTCCGTGGTCAGCGATATGGCTGTCGAACAGATGGCTTTCGAGGGCTCGCCCATCGGAAATCTGAGCACGGAGCTGGTATATCTGATGAAGGACGATGGCGCACATGCTATTGAGGCCCGTCTGCTGCTCGATGACGAGGAGTTCGGTTTGTTGGACGGTACGTATCGAACCGTCAACGGCAATCCCCAGGGAATCATTGATGCAACCTTCACAATGACCCGCTTCCCGTTGTCGCTGGCCAACGGCTTCGTACCCGACCAATTGGTGGGACTTGAGGGCTTCGGCGAGGGCAAGCTGACCGTGAAGGGCAATCCGTCGAAGCCGCAGGTGGACGGTGAGATTCTCGTGGAGGACGCCTATCTCGTGAGCAACCCCTATGGCATCCGCATGCGCTTCGACAACGACCCCGTCCGTGTCGTCAATTCCCACTTGCTGTTGGAGAACTTCGGCCTCTACGCCTATAATGAGGAGCCGCTGAACATGCAGGGCGACATCGACTTCAGCGACCTTGACCACATGAAGATGGACCTCCAGATGCGTGCCCGTAACCTGTTGCTCATCAACGCTCGTCAGGAGCCTGGTTCAATAGCCTTCGGCAAGGCTTACGTCAACTTCTTTGCCCGTCTGCAGGGACCGATGGATGCGCTGAAGATGCGTGGCCGTCTCGACGTGCTTGGCTCTACCGACTTGACTTACATGCTGTTGGATTCGCCGCTGTCTACGGACAACCGACTGGACGAGCTGGTGAAGTTCACCGACTTCAGGGATACTACCCAGACCGTAATTACCCGTCCCGCGCCGACGGGTCTGGATGCTGACCTGACGATGAACGTGTCGCAGGGAGCCCATATCGTCTGTAACCTCAATGTCGAACAGACCAACTATATCGACCTGATGGGTGGTGGCGACCTGCGTATGCGCTACAATAGTGAGGGTATTCGTCTGACGGGACGCTATACGCTGGCCAGCGGCGAGATGAAATACTCGCTGCCCGTCATACCGCTGAAGACCTTTACCATCAGCGACGGCAGCTATGTGGAGTTCACTGGCGACCCCATGAATCCGCGACTGAACATCACGGCAACGGAGCGTACTAAGGCCACCGTGAGCAACGAGAATGGAGCCTCGCGCAGTGTTGCCTTCGATTGCGGCGTTGTCATCACGAAGACGCTCAACGACATGGGCCTGCAATTCATTATCGACGCCCCCGAGGACCAGGCAATCAGCGGCGAGCTCGCCACGATGTCGGCTGAGGAGCGTGGCAAGATTGCCGTGACGATGCTGACCACCGGTATGTATCTGGCCGACGGCAATACCAATGGTTTCTCCATGAACTCTGCGCTGAGCTCATTCCTGCAGAGCGAGATCAACAATATCGCCGGTTCGGCACTGAAAACACTCGACCTGCAGTTGGGCATCGACAACACCACCGATGCTTCGGGCGCTATGCGTACCGACTATTCCTTCCGCTTCGCCAAGCGCTTCATGAACAATCGCCTGAAGTTGCAGATTGGCGGTAAGGTGTCGTCGGGCGACAGCGAGGCGATGGGTCAGCAACAGTCGTTCTTCGACAACGTAACGATGGAGTATCGACTGAACCAGGAAGCTACACAGAACGTCAAGCTATTCTACAACCAGAACGTTTACGACTGGCTGGAGGGCTACACCGGCGAATACGGTGTCGGCTTTGTATGGCGAAAGAAACTGGATAATTTCTGGGACATCATCAAGGGAAGTCCGAAAACACTGAATACTCCGACTCCGCGGAGCTTTCAGATGAATCAGAATACTCAGAACAACGAAAGCAATGAGAAGTAATGTACGACATATAGGACTGTTGGTTGTTGTGGCGGCGCTTTGCTGCGCCTGTTCAATGACAAAGAACATCCCAGAAGACGACCAGCTCTTTACGGGACTGAAGCGCATTGTGTATGCCGACAACGTGAAGGACAGCTTCGAGGCCCATCGTACGACGACGATGGAGGAGATAGAGGCGGCATTGGCGACGGAGCCTAATGGTTCGCTTTTTGGCTCGAGCTATTTCAGCGTTCCCTGGTCATGGCACCTGTGGGTATATAATAAGTACGCGAAGAAGGACAGCCACTTTGCCCGTTGGATGACGAAGTCGTTCGGCAAACCGCCTGTGCTGATGAGTCAGGTGAACCCCGCCCTACGTGCCTCCGTGGCCCGGTCGATACTGCGTAACAACGGCTTCTTTCGCGGCAACGTCACCTATGAGACTATTACGGGGCGTAATCCGAAGAAGGCGAAGATAGCCTACACCGTCACCCTCGACTCTCTCTATACCCTCGATAGTGTGGCCTATGTGGGCTTTCCTACCGACATGCAGCATCTCATCGACTCGACAGCCGACGAACGGCTCATCAAGCAGGGCTCACCCTTCAGCGTGTCGTCGCTCGACGGCGAGCGCAGCCGTCTTGGTGTGTTGATGCGCAATAACGGCTACTATTACTATAATCCCAGCTACGCCTCTTATTTGGCCGATACCTTCGCTGTTGCCGACAAGGCACAGCTGCGCCTGCAATTGGCCGACGGATTGCCTGACGAATCTCTGCGCAAATGGTATATCGGCAAGGTCGACGTGCAGTTCCGTCGCTCGTTCCGCGAACAGTTGACCGACAGCATTCAGCGTCGCCGACTGACCATTCACTTTAATGGTAAGCATTCGCCCATTGTGCCGCGTGTCGTACTGCGTAATCTGCGACTCCGTTCGCGCCAGCCCTACAGTTACGATAAATACATGGAGTCGGTGAGCAATATCAATGCTACGGGTGTCTTCAGCTCGGTCGACTTCCAGTTCACGCCGCGTCCGGCTGTGGCTGATTCTTCACTCTTCGCTCTTCGCTCTTCACTTCAGAAGCGCGACTCGCTCGACTTGCTGTTGAACTGTGTCTTCGATAAACCCTATGACTTCTATTTCGAGGCCAACGCCATAGGTCGTACCAGTGGCCGCTACGGTCCTGAGGCCCGTGTAGGTTTCACCCGTCGCAACGCCTTCCGCGGAGCAGAGAAACTCGACGTCAACCTGCATGGCGCCTATGAGTGGCAGTCGGGTGGGGGAAGCGACATGAACAGCTATCAGTACGGCTTCGACGCCTCGCTGGAGTTCCCGCGTATTATCGCACCTTTCTATAATAGCGACCGTGTGCGTCGCGACAAGAACGGGCTTCCCCGTCGCCGTCGTTTCTTCTCTACACCCACAACCTACGCCAAGGTGTCGACGGACATCGTGCGCCGTCCGCAGTACTATAAGATGCATATTGTGGCTGGCGAGTGGACCTACCGCTGGCAGTCGGCATCCACGTTGCGTCACGAGTTCTCGCCGCTGACGCTGAAGTACCAATATATGAACAGCCATACCGAGCGCTTCGACTCGATCATCGGCATGAACCCGTATCTCCTGGCAACGATGGAGGACTACTTCGTGCCGAAGATGCGCTACACGTTCACCTATACCAGTCCGGCATCGAAGCGTAACCCCTTGCGCTGGGAGACCACCATCGAGGAGTCGGGCAATCTCGTCTCGCTCTTCGACCGCTTGAACGGCCACGCCTTCAACGAGAAGGACAAAAAGCTCTTCAAAACCCCGTACTCGCAGTTCCTCCGTCTGGAGAGCGACCTGACGAAGACGTGGGCACTGGGCATGCACTCGCAACTCGTGGGCCATCTGAATGGCGGATTTATCTATGTCTATGGCAACAGCGAGGAAGCGCCGTTCAGTGAGTGCTTCTATGCCGGTGGTGCCAACAGCATCCGTGCCTTCGGCGTGCGCCGCATCGGTCCGGGTGCCTTCGACGGCTCGACAGTTAACCGACAGGGAGCCTACCTCTTGCAGAATGGCGACATCAAGCTGGTGGCAAACCTCGAATACCGTACCCGTCTCTTCGGCAATCTCAACGGTGCCGTTTTCCTCGATGCTGGTAACGTCTGGAACTGGGACCAGGTGTTCTTCGATACAGACGAATATGATGACGAAGAAGTCAAGTTCGTGGCAGAAACCTTCAACCGGCTCTTTGCCAACACAAAGTTCAAGCCTGCCAAGCTGCTGAACCAAGCGGCTCTCGGCACGGGTGTCGGTCTGCGCTACGATTTGGGCTTCCTCGTCATCCGCATCGACTGGGGCCTGGCGCTCCATTGCCCCTATGATACGGGCCGTAAGGGCTATTTCAATGTGCGCCGTTTCCGCGATGCGCAGACGCTGCACTTTGCTATCGGCTATCCGTTCTAAGGATTGGCAGATGATGGCCGAATCGTTAAAAAACGACAAGGCGCAGCATTTCAATCCTACAATTTTTCAGTACTTCAATTCTTTTTTGTACCTTTGCGCACTAATAAAATAACAACAAATACAAAACAAGCTTATGAAACCTACTCTTTTCCTGCTTGCTGCAGGCATGGGAAGCCGCTACGGCGGACTAAAACAACTCGACGGTCTGGGCCCCAACGGCGAGACCATTATGGACTATAGTATCTACGACGCCATTCAGGCCGGCTTCGGCAAAATCGTGTGGGTCATCCGCAAGGATTTTGAGGAGCAGTTCCGCACACAGATTCTCTCGAAATACGAAGGTCAGGTGCCCTGTGAGCTCTGCTTCCAGGCTCTTGACGCACTGCCCGAGGGCTTCAAGGTGCCCGAAGGCCGCGAGAAGCCGTGGGGTACGAACCACGCAGTGCTGATGGGTAAGGATATTATCAAGGAGCCGTTCTGCGTCATCAACTGCGACGACTTCTACGGTCGCGACTGCTTCATGCAGATTAGCAAGTTCCTGAGCAATCTGCCCGAGGGTGCCAAGAATCAGTATGCTATGGTTGGCTTCCGTGTGTGCAACACACTCAGCGAGAACGGCTCTGTGGCTCGCGGCGTCTGCACCTATAACGACAAGCGCCATCTGACTGATGTCGTGGAGCGTACCGAAATCCTGCGCCAGAATGGTCACATCCAGTTCAAGGACGAGCAGGGCGAGTGGCAGAACCTCGACGACAATACACCTGTGTCAATGAACGTTTGGGGCTTTACACCCGACTATTTCGAGTACTCGGAGGCTTACTTCAAGGAGTTCCTGAGCGACCCGAAGAACATGGAGAATCTGAAGGCTGAGTTCTTTATCCCGCTGATGGTCAACAAGCTCATCAACGACGGAACGGCTACCTGCGAAGTGCTCGACACCACCTCCAAGTGGTTCGGCGTGACTTATGCTGCCGACCGCGAGGCCACTGTGGAGCGCATCCAGAAGCTGGTCGACGAAGGCGTTTACCCCAATAAACTGTTCTAAACTAAATGAATCTGAATATACTCTCCGATGATCAGCTGGCTCAGTTGAGTCAGCTGATTTCGGGTGCTCAGACCATTATCATCACCTGCCACACCAATGCCGACGGCGATGCCATCGGCTCCTCGCTGGGGTGGGCTGAATACCTGACGGCACAGGGCAAGGACGTCACTGTCATCGTGCCCGACCAGTTCCCCGACTTTCTCATGTGGATGCCGAACACGGAGAAGATTATCCGCTACGACAAGCACAAGGACAAGGGCGACATGCTGCTCAGGATTGCCGACCTCATCTTCTGTCTCGACTTCAACGTGCCCAGCCGTGTGGGGGCAATGGAGCAGTCGCTCTGTCAGTCGCCGGCCAAGAAGGTGCTCATCGACCACCATCTGGACCCGGGCGTCGACACCGTTCTGACCATCTCGCACCCTGAGGCCAGCAGCACCAGCGAACTGGTGTTCCGCCTTGTCTGGCAGCTTGGCGGTTTCGAGACGCTCGACAAGAAATTTGCTGCTACCATCTACTGCGGCATGATGACCGACACGGGCGGCTTTACCTATAACTCCAACGACCCGTCCATCTTCTTCATCATCTCGCAGTTGCTGACAAAGCACATCAATAAAGACCGCATCTATCGCAACGTCTATCATAACTACTCGGAGGACCGCCTGCGACTGACGGGCTACGTCATGTCCGAGAAGCTCGTGGTCGACAACCAGCGTCACGCGTCTTACTATGCGCTGACGAAGAAGGACCTGCGCCGTTTCCATTTCGTCAAGGGCGATGCTGAGGGACTGGTCAACATGCCGTTGCAGATTAAGGGCCATAAGCTGTCGATAGCCCTGCGCGAGGATACCGAGAAGGAGAACCTCGTCTGGGTGAGCCTGCGAAGCGTCGACGACTTCCCCTGCAACAAGGTGGCTGCCGAGTTCTTCAATGGCGGCGGTCATCTGAATGCGGCTGGCGGACGGCTGTACTGTTCCGTCGACGAGGCCGTCAAAGTGGCGCAGCAGGCTATCCTGCACTACGAAGCGATGCTGAAGAAGTAAGAATGTAAGAAGGTAAAAAACGTAAAATAATAGAATCGTATATGAAGAAAAGTATCTTTGCTGTCTTGCTGCTGGCAGGCATCGCCTTCCTGGGTGCCTGCACCGACTACGAGACCTATGGCGAAATGAAGGAGAAGGAGCGCGACGACATTTCCAAGTTCATCAAGGACTCTGCCATCAACGTCATCTCCGAGACCGTCTTCGAGGCACAGGGCAAGACCACAGACTTGAGCCGCAACGAGTTTGTCTACTTGAGCAAGAGTGGTGTCTACATGCAGATTGTCAACAAGGGCGACGGCACTCCCCTGGAGGACGGCAAGAGCGTCAACCTGCTCTGTCGCTTCTTTGAGTTGAACATCAAGGAAAAGACGGTGCTCTACAACTCCTACAGCTATGTCTATCAGAACGATAAGCTCAACGTGCAGCGTGCTGGCAGCACCTATACCGCTTCGTTCGTCACGGGACGAATGTACGAGAACTACGGTGCCTCTGTGCCTGCCGGCTGGCTCGTTACCTTCAACTACCTGAACATCGGTCGCTCAACGGCTAACTTGGCGAAGGTGCGCCTTATCGTGCCTCATTCACAGGGCCACAGCGTCGCCTCGCAGAACGTTTATCCCTATTATTACGAGCTGACGTTCCAGCGCGAACGATAGGAAAAATTGAAAGATTGAAGAATTGAAAAATTGAAGTTTAAATCTTCAGGCAATAAATTGTCAAATAGTAAATTGTCAAATAGTAAATTGTCAAATAGTAAATTGTCAAATAGTAAATATCATGACTCTCATTAAGTCAATCTCTGGTATTCGTGTACCATCGGCGGACCTACGGGCGACACGCTCAATCCGCTTGACATCGTGAAGTTTACGACGGCATACGCCACATTCATTGCTCGGACTATTCCGAATACTCCGAACACTCAGAATACTCTGCACACTCCTAAAGTCGTTGTCGGACGCGACGGCCGCATCAGCGGACCGATGGTGCGCGACGTTGTCTGCGGCACCCTCGTCGGCATGGGCTATGAGGTCATCGACATCGGTCTGGCCACGACGCCTACCACCGAGCTGGCCGTTCGCTGGCACGAGGCCGACGGCGGCATCATCATCACCGCCTCCCACAACCCCACGCAGTGGAACGCCCTGAAGCTGCTCAACCGCGAGGGCGAGTTCCTGACGGCTGCCGACGGCGCTGAGGTGCTCCGCATTGCTGAGGC
>Ga0247611_10000795_pt1 | contig 60834 bp, 40 predicted proteins | sample 177DNAGHGhighgp2_FD_192422 | JGI IMG/M metagenome (GOLD analysis project Ga0247611, IMG submission 192422) | Sheep rumen microbial communities from Palmerston North, Manawatu-Wanganui, New Zealand - 1770 DNA GHGhigh gp2 | ecosystem: Host-associated > Mammals > Digestive system > Stomach > Rumen... | reverse complement strand
CAAAGCAGATTTATCCATGATATAATTATAAATGTAGTAACAGGGATATTCCCCATCATCTAGTTTCTCAAACGAAATTCCTTCTTCATTTTCCTTGATAATGTATCCATCACCACAGCTATAAACCACAAACTCATCTTCTTTTTCGAAACACACAAGAATGGTGAAACAATAGTTATTGAAGATAAATGTTAAATCGTTACATAACTCCAACATTTTTAAAAAAATACTATTGATTACTTCAATAAAGTTATCCTCATTAATAGTCTCACCTTTTTCAAAATATTCTTTAGCCTTTCTCGCAAAAAGCTGCCCAAAGACCTTTGTACCTACCTCTGAATGTTTGCCTGATCCACAGCCATCGAGAACAACTTTCATATTTAATAAATTGAATGCAAAGTCATGATTGTTTACATTAGCAAAAATATGTTCTGATCCAATTTTACAAACACGAATTTTTTTTCTTGTAATCTGTTCTTTTTGATCAGATGCTGCTTCAGGTTTTACATCCACAATTTGAGATGGTCCAGTGCTCGGAGTTTCTTCAACTGTGGTAGTAGCATCATCAGAGCAGATACTTTCTTCAGTATCTGTTTTAGCCTCTACTGCTCCAGGACATATACTTTCTATTATGGCCTTCATGTCATTTCTCCTTTGATACAAAAGGAGGGATTGCAATGCAATCCCTCCGGCCTTTAGTTACTGATTGTACCTCAAATTCTTAATCACACGTCGAAGAATCCATTGTCGCCATCTCCTGCTACACCTGCACTTGCACGCTTCGAAGCAGACTGTGCACTCTTCGATGTCAAATCAATGACTTCTCGGAGTTCACTTTCGTTGTTTGTTACCGCCTTAACATTCTTAGCCTTGATACCAAGGGTATCAGCAATGCCAGCAGCTCCCGGTCCAAATGCGATAAATGCAACAATCACTTCTCTTGAGATCAAATCCTTGATTGCATTTCTTGCATTTGTGGAAGTGCACGAAGATCCTACGTCCTCGCCATCGCTGAGGATAACAACACACGCCCTGGCATTGGTACCATTATTTCGCAGCTGATCCATATAGGAAAGAAGGCGCTGACGCCGCTCAACAATGGTATCATACAGTCTGGTAATGCCATCAGCACTGTAATCAGTATTCAGGTCCTGAGGGGCAACATACCCACCTGTCTTAATGGTCGATGCGAATACGGTGTTACTGACCAGCATTTCATCGGCCTGCTTAGAGTTGACAATACTTTCCCTGTAGTGCACCAGGCAGTCTCGCATGACCTGTTCGTAGGGCTCCATAGAACTGCTGCCGTCGATGCAAAAATCAACGAGCAGAACGGTAGGGACTCCCACCTCATCAACGTCCATGTTTTCTGCGTACGTTTCATCAAGACCTTTGATTTCAATAGTATCCAGATATTCGTTCATAATGTTTTCCTCCTCTTCTTAGCTCTTAAAAGTTGATATCTGTAGACTTTTTGAAATTAATACCATAGGTATTCTTCAATCTCGCAAAAGCTGCTTTCGTAGCATCTTCATAATCTTTGATGGGAGAACAGCAGTCTTCCAACACAGTGATTCTCTGTGTGATGTCGGGACGATTGGAAAAATGATCACCAATCTGCTCAACAGATCTCAAGAGACAATGGCTCGCAGCCTCACCGAAAACGTAAATCTCATCATACTCTTCAAAGGCTGTTAAGACCGGGGTGTTGATGAAATTGTTACGGCTGTACTCGGGTTTGATGATCCCGTACATTTCGCTGTACGCGTCCGTACCCTTCTGGATCATACTGATCTTGCTCTTACGAACAATAGAATAAAACTGTACCATCTTAAAGAACTCATTCTCAAGAGTAGCTCCAGGTCCACCTTTAAGGCAGTGGTAAGGCCAAATGACCAACACACCGCCACGCTGCTCGAGTTCCTTAACATATTCCACAGAATAGTTAGGTTTCCCGATAACTGGACGCCAGCGATTGTTTAAGATGTCATCGTACGTAATCGGTGTGTAAGGGGCCGGGTGATCGCCTGCAGGATTTGCCCACCAGCAAGGGTGGAAAATCTGCTGAGTATCATGAGTATCCAAGCTGCACATGATCTTGGAAATGCCTCCGATATTCTTGAAGATGAAACGTGCCATGCGTTCAACATCTCCAACAGATCCGGGGACTTCCAGAGAACCGCCTTCAATGAAATCATTCTGAACATCGATAGCCAGCACAAGGCGCTGCGGGGCATCATTAAATGCCGGTGCAAACCGCTCATTTCCAGCCAGTTCGATGATCTTATTGATGTTCACCGGAGCCATTTTACCGATCTGTGATACATCGACAATCTGCTCAAAATAAGTATTCATCCTGATTCCTCCTGTTAAAACTGAACTAAAGTTGATTATTTTTTTGCTGTCATTCAACTGCTGTTTGCCTCTTTTTTCTCATAGTTGTTTACCTCCTTGTTGTATGAGACAACAGTATTAAAGCAAAACATCAGCATTGACATGCGTGCATTTTATCACAAATAATTCAAATTGTAAAGCATTATGTGAACTTTTTGAAATTTTTTTTTATTTTTGTGGATTTTTTATTACAACTAATTGCCAAATGCTTTATCAAATATGTAATGTATATTATTTGTTTCTGCTGTTGCTAAAGGCTTTAACTTATAGAAAGAATAAAGCACTTTCCTATAAATAAAAAAATCAATCATTTCTGATTGATTTTTTTATTTATGTTTATGCTTAATGTTATTTCATTGGTACAGCTGACAGGACTTGAACCTGCAACCTTTCGGTTCGTAGCCGAATGCTCTATCCAATTAAGCTACAGCTGCATAAAAGAAAACATCATAAAGACAAACACAACAACATTTATTATAATCTCAGCTTGTTGATTTGTCAACAACAAATGTCATGTCAAATCCATATGAATTTACCGAAATTGTAATCTTTTTTAAAGTAATGCTATTGAAAAAAAAATACTTAATTGGTATCATTATACAAGGTGATAAAGTGGAAAATAATAATACAAATAGGAAGTCATTCTCTATTAGATTATCCGTACTTGTCGCAATAATTCTTGTTTTTTTTATCTGCGTAAGGTATACCTCTGATTCTTCTTTTAAAAAGAAAATGGATACGAAGGTTCTAAAAAAAGAGGTAGCTGAGCAGTCCTTAAAAACCATCGAAATCAATTCTGACAACAATCCAATTTCATATGCCTATGATAGTTATATTGTTGTGCTAGCCAAAAATAAGCTAACAGAGTATGATTCTAGTGGAAGTATTGTGGCCGAGCTCGATGTTAATATATCAATTCCTCTTTTTGCATCAAATGGTAAGTATTTAGTACTTGCTGATAAAGATGCTAAAAATATATATTTGATATCAGGCTCAAGTATTTTATGGAAGAACTCTGTAGATGGAGATATTTCCCAAGTAAATGTTAATAAAAATGGTTATGTAAGCATAATCATCAAAAATACGATTTATAAATCAATTGTGCTTTACTATGATTCAGATGGCGAAGAAATATTTAGAGATATTTTATCTTCAAATTATGCCACATGTTCATGTATTTCGTCAGACAACAAATATCTAGCAGTTGGAGAAATAGATTATTCTGGAACCATCATAAAGTCATCTGTGAAGATTATTTCTGCAGAATTAGCACAAAGTGATCCAAACAACTCTATTGTTTATACATACAATTCTGATAATAATGAAATTATTACTAATATTAATTATCAAAACAATTATGCAATATGCATGTTTACTGACTACGTTCAGAAAATTTCACCAACTAGTGATGAAAGACTATATGATTTTACATCTGATGATTTATTTATCGATATTAATTCAAAAAGTCACATGGTAAAGATTAACAAACAATCATCCGGACTTTTCTCATATGAATATGGTGTTTCAATGATTAATACTTCAAACAAATCCGAAGGGCTATATATTTTAAATAGTGATTTACCTAAATCCATATACGTCACTGGAAACAACATTTTATTGAACTTAGGAAATGAAGTTCATATTATTAATACTTCTGGGTGGCTTATCAAAAAATATTTGTCTACCAAACAAGTAAACTCTATTATTATGGGCGACAATATAGCCGGTATTATATATAAAAATAAAATTGAAATAATCGATTTTTAGAAAGAGGTAAAAAATGGTTTTTAATTGGGCTCCAGCAGCAGGAGTAATTGTAGATATTGTAATGCTTAGCTTTATTTGTACTACCATTTACTTTGCTTATAGAAAAGGCTTAGTAGATGTAATAGCAAGAATTCTAGCTTTTATTATAGCAATTATCCTTACTACTATGTTGTATAAGCCAGTTGCATCTTTTATGTTGGAAAAAACAAACCTAAAAGATACTTATTCAACCAACATTCAAGCAGTCTTATCTAGAACATCCTTGGCTGATGGTAAGTTAATCAACGAAGAACAAGTCAATCTTCCAAATAGTATATTAGATTATATTAACGATCAAGCTAAAACCGCTATTTCAAGCGGACAAGAAACTGTTATTGAAACTGTGTCTGATGCCCTTGCAATAAAGATAGTTCACCTTGTAGCAATGCTTGCTGTATTCCTCATCATAAGAGTGGTTCTGATATTTGCTCAGTCTATACTTACCATTTTTGCAAAACTCCCACTTGTGAATATTGTAAATAAACTTGGCGGTGCTGCCTATGGTTTTATAAAAGCAATTCTAGTCCTATACTTTATACTTGCTATACTTTCAATTCTTACAACATTCAATAGTAATTGGGACTTTATGTATGCAATTGAAGCCTCTCACATTGGAAATTATTTATATAACCACAATATAATCATGAATTTATTCTCACATTAATTTGCATTATTTATTGTTATTTATTATAATGAGATGGACATATTCTTATATGTCCATTTTGTTTTGTTTACATTTCTTTAAGGAGAATTATTTTGAATAGAATAGATGGTCATTCTAATAACAAGAATGAACGCAAGAAAAAAGATGATAAAAAAAATAGAAATAAAAAAAGAGTGGAAAAACCGATAAAAGAAAAATCTAACAAAAAAGAAAGAGTTAGAAAGTCACACCCACTATTAAAACTGATTGGCGATATAATACTCATATTCATTATAACTATAATAGTTTTAGGATTTTTATTCTATCAAAAAATGGAGGAAAATGGCGGCGGAGTCCAAGGTGCGTTATGCACAATTTTTGGACAATCTGTGGAAAATTTAGATAAATTAGAACCTATTAATGTATTAGTTCTAGGTGTTAGCGAAGATATTGGTGCTGAACTAACTGATACTATTATTGTTTGCAATTACAATCCACATAATCAAAAACTTGTTATGCTTTCAATTCCAAGAGATACTTTTGTGGGTAAATCGCCCAATACAGCAAAAGGAGCCGACAAGATAAACTCTTTATACAATAAAAAAGATGTTTCTAAAACTTTAAAGGCTGTAAATTCAATAACTGGTCTTAATATTAAGTACTATGCTATCGTTAAAAATACGTCTTTAATAAATATAGTAGATATACTTGGCGGTATCGACTTTGAGGTTCCAATAGATATGAACTATGATGACCCAACTCAAGATTTACATATTCATTTATCTAAAGGTATGCAAAGAATTGATGGCAAAAAGGCGGAGCAATTACTTAGATTTAGACATAATAACGACAAAACAAGCTATCCATCATCATATGGAGATAATGATTTTGGTAGAATGAAAACACAGAGAAACTTTATTAAAGAGACCATAAAGCAGACTTTAAAAATACAAAATATTCCAAAGGCAAGAATTATATATAATTCAATTATGGAAAATGTTGAAACGAATATAGAAAAAGATATTATATTCTCATATATTCCAAAAGCAGCAACCTTTGAAACGGAGAATATTGTTAGTTTGCAACTTCCAGGTGAATCAGCCAAACTCAACGAGCTATGGTTTTTCAGTCATTTTAAAAAAGAAACCAAAAAGTTAATACAAGAAAACTTCTCAGAATAATAAAAGGCACCTAAATTTTTAGGTGCCTTTTTTAAATTTCCCTTGATTTTCGCTTCAAGTTTTGCTAATCTAGTAAATATTCTTTTTCTTTTTTGGTTTTCTTGTTATAAATGTAAGGAATACTACTGCTACTGCTGCTCCGATTCCAATTTCTTTATAATAAGTTCTTTTTTCAACATCATTTGCAGCTATGAGTTTTGCATCGTATTGCAATCCATCAACATCAAATGAAATAGTTCCCAGTTCATCCCCTGCCATTATTGGTGCTAATATTTCATCATTAAGTTTTATACTTGGTATAGTCTTATTTGCATCATTTTCTTTATTATTAATTACTATTATCTCTCGATCTATCAACGCGTTTAAGCTTTTAGTTTCTTCTGTTGCATTTTCTATTTCTATTGTTTTAATCACATCACCTTTGGAATGAATTTTTGTAAGCGTATAATTATCATATGCATAGTTTATCATTTTTTCTGTCTCAGAAAATTTTCCACTTGATGTTTCTGCTCCCAAAAGTACTGTAATAAATTCAAGTCCATCTCTTGCCACATCAGTTATCAAACAATTTCCAGCTTGTGCTGTAGTACCGGTTTTGATCCCTCTAACATTTTTGTTATAGAAAGAACTATCTGGATTTATAAATGAGTTTGTATTTCTCATTACTCTATCTTCTGCCTCATATTTGTTAGTCGATGGAAGGGTGTATTCCATAGTAGATACTATTTTAACGAATTCTTCATTCTTCATAGCATATTTAGCAATCAAATACATATCATTTGCTGTGGTATAATGCCTTTCATTATGGATACCATTTGGGTTAACAAAATGCGAGCCAGTACACCCAATCTCTTTTGCCTTTTGATTCATCATGTCAGCAAAAAAATCAACATTCCCACCAACATGTTCTGCAAGAACATAAGCAGCATCATTTGCAGATTTAAGCATTAAGGCATAAAGTAGATCTTTTATTTTCATCTCTTCTCCAACTTTAAGTGGAGCAACAACATATCCATCTGGAATTTGACTTATAGCACTTTCCGAGGCTGTTGCAACATCATCCAAATTACAATTCTCAAGCACTAAAATAGCTGTAAGTATTTTAGTAACAGATGCTGGATAGTTTTGTTCATCCCCATCTTTTTCATATATTACTTTTCCTGTATTAGTTTCAATAATCAATGCTGCATTTGCATTTACGTTTAGTTCTTCAATTGCAAAAGTCTTACAACATATTAATGTTATTAACAAAAAGCTACCTAATAGTTTTTTTACCCTACTCATAACTTCCCTTTCTCAGTCAAATAATAATACTATATTAACTTATAAATCAATATTTTTCAATATTTATAATATTTTTTAAGGAGGATTTAATGAAAGAAAATATAAAAATAATATTACTTGCTTTAGTCGTTTTGATAATTATTATCTACAATTTTATAACCAAACTTGGACTGTTTGATAAATCGGAAGAGCTTTCTGTTGAAAATTCTAATATTCTTGTTTCAGAATCATCAAATTCAAATGCTCAAAATGAAAAAACATTGGAAGAAACACCCAAGATTAAAATATATATAACAGGTGAAGTTGTCTCTCCGGGTGTATATGAGTTAGAGGAAAACTCTCGAGTTGAAGATGCCATACATGCTGCTGGTGGTCTAACTGATAAAGCCATACTTACAAATGTCAATCTTGCATATGTACTTGAAGATGCTTCCAAAATATATATCCCAAATTCAAATGACAATGAAATATCAGAGGTTATTACTAATGGAATGTCAAATACTACATCCATGAGCAAAAATCAAAAAATAAACATAAATAAAGCCAATGCACAAGACCTTGAAAATGTCCCCGGCATTGGTCCATCAACTGCAGAAAAAATAATCACCTATAGAAATGAAAATGGCAAATTTTCTTCTATAGATGATTTAAAAAATGTAACCGGTATTGGTGAAAAAAAATTTGAATCTATCAAAGATTATATTTCTGTTTAGCTAGTAGCATTTATTTCTTTATTTATTCCATCTACCATTTTTTGAAAATAATCTCCTCTAAATCCGTGTTCAACTCCTTCAAATGCTTGAACATGAATATTATCTTTATTATATTCCAATATATCTTCATATAAAGAAAGCTTATCATCTGTTCCGTGAAATATATATATTTCTGGTTTTGAGACTATGTTTTCAGGAGTAATCTTAATATCAAGCATTTCTTTATAAAATTCGTAATACACCTCAACACCTTTTGGTGTCACATATGGTGTTTCAGAATACTTGCTCATATCCTCACCACTTGCAATCATTTCAAATATCTTTTCCATTTTTATGGCTGGTGATTTAAAGAACACCTTTTCAGCAATACATTCTGGATGTTTTTTCAAAAACTGTAATGTCATGTATCCCCCAAAACTCGAACCGAAAAGAAAAACTCTAGCTTTAGGAAATCTCCTAATTGTATATTCATAAACATGCTCATAGCTACTCATACAATTTTTTATTAGCAATTTTTCATCGCTATCATTATGACCTGGCCAATCAAAACCTATAACTACAACATCCTTTAGGCCTTGTGCAAGAGTTTTTATAGTGTATCCCACTCTATTGGATTCAAATCCATGGCAAGCAATCATTATGTTTTTTACATCTAAATCATTTAAATAATCAACCTTATTTTCTACATCAATTGAGCTATCTTTTTCTAAATTGTATATTGAACCATAAATTATGCTATCGTTTTCTTTCTTTATTAAAAAATTTTCCATAGCTACTCCTACTCTTTTATTATTTTTGAAAAATATTCATCAATAATTCTATAGAAATCATCAGCTGTCTCAACTTGATTTGTTTTTTCTCTAAGACATGATGAATCTTTTAAACCTTTTGAATACCATGCAATATGCTTTCTTATTTCCCTTGTGGCTGTATATTCTCCTTTTTGTTCTAACAATAGTTTGAAGTGTTCTTTCATTACCATCTTCTTTTCATATGGAGAAATATCTATTCTTTTGATTACTGCCTCTTTATATTGGTCAATATTCGATAAATTTTCAATAATCTCTTTGAATACCCATGGATTTCCTAGACATGCTCTACCGATCATAATGCCATCTACTCCAGTTTCATCAAACATCCTTTTAGCATCATCTACAGATTTGACATCTCCATTCCCAATTACTGGAATATTAACACACCTTTTTACATCTCCTATAATATTCCAATCTGACATTCCTGCATAGTATTCGTCTCTAGTTCTTCCATGAACTATTATCGCATCCGCGCCTGCTTCTTCTGCAATCTTAGCCACTTCAGTTGCGACTATGTGTTCCTGATCCCAACCTTTTCTTATTTTGACAGTAAGAGGCTTTTCGACATTCTTTCTAACAGTTTCTATAATTTTTCTAACATTTTCCAAATCAAGTAGAAGTTTACTTCCATCACCATTTTTTACAACCTTTGGTGCTGGACATCCCATATTTATATCAATGATATCTGCAAATTGTTCAACGTATTTAGCTGCTTTGCCCATTATTTCTGCATCACTTCCAAATATTTGCATTGATATTGGCCTTTCTATCTCATTAAATTTGAGCATTTCTAGAGTTTTTTCGTCTTTATAACTAATTGCCTTGCTGCTAACCATTTCATTACACAAAAGACCTGGATTTCCGTATTTTTTACAAATCATTCTAAATGGCATATCAGTCACTCCAGCCATTGGTGCAAGTATCAAATTATTATTTAATTCAAGATTTCCTATTTTTAATTTTCTAATATACATCTTGTTCTCCACTCTATCAAAAAGGGAAAGCTTTTGTCATAATTTTGAAGCTTTCCCATACATTCTATTCTACAAATATTGCCTTTTGCCTTCTGCTACTAATGTTAAGAAGTAATCCTATGCATATATAGTTTGTGATAAGTGAACTACCTCCATAACTCACAAATGGAAGTGGTACACCCGTTATAGGCAACAAGCCTATAGTCATACCAATATTTTCTGCCATATGGAAGAAAAATATTCCAGCAATCCCAATTGCAATATACGCCCCAATATTATCTTTTGCAGTTTTGGCTACATATATTGACTTGGTCACAAGTGTTATATACAAAATTGTGATTGTACCTGTTGCGACAAATCCCATTTCTTCACCTATAACTGAAAAAATGAAATCAGTTGTTTTAGGATGCAAAAAGCCAAGTTGCGTCTGATTTCCCTTAAAGAGTCCCATACCAAATATTTCTCCAGCTCCTATGGCAAGCTTTGATTGGATAAGGTTATATCCAGCGCCGCTTCTATCAAGTTCTGGATTAAGGAATACTCTAATTCTGTTCATCGCATATTCTGGGAGATGAGTAAGAATTATAGGAATAAGAGCAACTACAATTATTGTTGCTATAATTATATATTTTCTATCAATTCCTGAAACGTATATCATAAATAGCAACGCTATCATATAACTAATCGCTGTTCCATTATCTGGCTCTAATAAAACCAAAAGCACTGGCAATCCTGCAAATGCCATAACAATTAATAGTTTCCATATTTTATTGATTTCTTTTCTTCCCTTTACTTGCATTTTACTTATAAGAAATGAAACAAAGATTATTGTAATTACCTTTCCTAATTCAGATGGTTGAATTGAAAAAGATTCCCCAAACTTAAACCAACTTCTTGCACCACTAATTGGCGGTGTAAATAGTACACCAATCAACAATATAATAAGTACAATATAAGCAAGTCCAGAAAATCTTACAATCACATTATAGTCTATAAAAAAAGCTAAAAGCAAAAATGGTATGCTTATTATCAGCCACTGAACCTGTTTTTTAAACTCATAATACTCTGTACCCTGGGTAGCTGAAAAAAGTGCAACTAATCCGAAAATAGTCAAAATAACACAAGTAATAAGAATAACCCATTCTGTATTTTTTAGTAATTTCTTCACAATTATGAACTCCTAATTATTTTCCTCAATTTTTTCCTTTGTATTTTTCTTTCCTGCTTTTTCATCAGCTTCTTCTGCTGCCTTAAGAAGATCATCAAAAGTTACATCGTCATCATCATCTTCATCAACTTCTTCGAATATTTCTTTAACTTCTTCTGTTTCTTCCTTTGAATTATTATCTGTGGCCTTTTTAGTTGAATTAGAAGTAAGTCCCATTTCTTTATTAAAGTCTACCCCTTTAAAGTCCTTAATCTTTTCAGCCATCATATCATTTTTTATATTAATAATTGGGATATTCGCATATAATGATGGGGCTCCATTTGTACCATCTTCATTTGGGGTATTTGTAAGCCTTACATCTATTGTGTCTTCATCAACAACAATATATTTTTTAATAACATCAATTATTTCTTGCTTCATTAGTTCTAGAAAATCTGCAGATACATTTGCTCTATCTTGCATTAATACTAAATGAAGTCTTTCTTTGGCTGCATCTTTTGAACCAAGTTCTTTTTGCTGTTCTGTTTTAACAATTCTTTTGAAAAAATGCCCTAAATTTTCAAACATTCTTTTTCCTACCTCCAAAATTTATCCTTTACCAAACAACCTTTTTAATGCGGCAAAAAAACCGCCTTCTCTCCCAGGAACAGTTACTTCTATGTTTTCACCTAGTAACCTTCTTGATATTTCGATATATGCTTTTCCTGATGGTGCCTTTTTATTTGATATAACTGGTTCTCCTTTATTTGTATGAGTAATTACATTTTCATCATCTGGTACAACACCAATTAAATCTATAGCAAGCAAATCAACAATATCATCGACATCCATCATCTCGCCACGTCTTACCATATATGGTCTTAGTCTATTAACGATTAGTTCTGGATTCTTTATCTCTGATGCTTCTAATAGACCTATAATTCTATCTGCATCTCTAATAGAAGAAATCTCTGCAGTTGTAACAACAAGTGCTCTATCTGCACCTGCAATAGCATTTCTAAATCCTTGCTCTATTCCTGCAGGACAATCGATGATAACAAAGTCAAACTCCTCTTTCAATTTCCCTATTAATGATTTCATTTGTTCTTCTGTAACTGCAGTTTTATCTTTAGTTTGGGCTGCTGGAAGTAAGAAAAGTTCTTTGAATCTTTTATCTTTTATAAGAGCTTGTCTCAGTTTACATTTTTCTTCGACAACATCAACTAAATCGTATACTATTCTATTTTCTAATCCCAATACTACATCCAAGTTTCTCAAACCTATATCTGTATCAACAAGCACTACTTTTTTTCCAGCTAGTGCAAGTGCAGAACCAAGATTTGCTGTTGTTGTCGTTTTACCTACGCCACCTTTCCCTGATGTAACAACAATAACTTCTCCCATTAAATTTCCTCCTTAAATATCCTAACAAGAATCGCATCAATCTTAAAATTTAATACATATATATTATATTTTTTTTCCGTAAAAGTCAATGAATATGATTTTTTTTTGTAATGATTTTGTAATGTTAGCCGCGCACCTATATTTTTAACATTTTATTACTTATTATATGGGTACTAAATATTGACTTTTACTACGGATATATATAAAATGAAGGTGTTAAAATAGATTTTTGCGTTCATATATTTATTATGAGCAATAAAAACAAACAATAATATAGGAGGTTTCAATGAGTAATTTAATCGAAATCAGATGGCACGGTAGAGGTGGCCAGGGTGCAAAAACAGCTTCATTATTGCTTGCAGATGCAGCATTTAACACTGGAAAGTACATCCAAGGTTTCCCAGAATACGGGCCAGAAAGAATGGGTGCTCCAATTACTGCTTACAACAGAATCAGTGACACTCCTATCACAGTACATTCAAACATCTATGAACCAGATTACGTTGTTGTAGTTGATGATTCACTTCTTGATGTGGTTGATGTTACTGCAGGTTTAAAGAAAGAAGGAGCAATTGTTATAAACTCAACAAAGTCTGGCGAAGAACTACGCAATTCTCTAAAAGGCTACGAAGGAAGAGTATATAAAATTGATGCTAGAAAAATATCTATCGAAGCATTAGGAAGTTATTTCCCAAATACTCCAATGCTTGCCGCTATAGTTAAAGTTAGTGGAATAATGACTGAACAAGCATTTCTAGATGATATGGTAGGATCTTTCAAACACAAATTTGCTAAAAAACCTGAAGTTATCGAAGGAAATATGAAAGCTCTAGAGATGGCATTACAAAAAATTGAAGAAGTTTAAAATCATAGATATGAGGAAAGGAAAGAAATATGACTAGTGATACATTAAATAACAAAACTCCTTGGCAAGATCTTACAATAGGTGGAAATATTTATACTGCTGGTAATGCTAAGGAATTCAAAACTGGTGATTGGCGTTCTACTACTCCTGTTTTTCATGCAGATATTTGCAAACAATGTGGCCTATGCTTCCCTGTTTGCCCAGATGATGCAATACCAGTAAACAAAGATTTACAACGTGGTGATTTTAATTACGACGCATGTAAGGGATGTGGCATTTGTGCAAAGGTATGCCCATTCAAAGCAATCGAAATGAAATAGATAAAAATATAATATAATAATTTTTTAACACAAAGTGGTGTCACTTTTGACAATTTTCTGTCAAAAAGGATTGACCCTAGAAAGGATATAAATATGGGAATTAGAGAAAGATTAAGTGGTAATGAAGCAGCTGCTATCGCCATGAAACAAATAAACCCGGATGTAGTTGCTGCATTTCCTATCACTCCTTCTACAGAGATACCTCAGTATTTTTCAAGTTTCGTAAGTAACGGACAAGTTGATACTGAATTCGTTGCTGTAGAAAGTGAACACAGTGCAATGAGCGCTTGTATTGGTGCAGAAGCTGCAGGTGCAAGAGCTATGACTGCTACATCTGCTAACGGATTATCATTAATGTGGGAGATGATTTACATAGCTTCAAGCTTAAGATTACCTATAGTAATGAGTTTAGTAAACAGAGCTGTATCTGGTCCACTAAACATACATAATGATCATTCTGACGCAATGGGAGTTAGAGACGCTGGATGGATAATGTTATTTTCAGAAACAAATCAAGAAGCTTACGACAACATTCTTATGGCTCACAGAATTGCTGAACATAAAGATGTTATGCTACCACTTATGGTTTGCCAAGATGGATTTATAACATCACATTCAATAGAAAATATAGAATTATTAGAGGATGAAAAAGTTAAAGAATTTGTTGGACAATATCATCCAGAACACTATCTTCTAAATGATAAAGAGCCAATAGCAATTGGTCCTCTTGATTTACAAGCATATTTATTTGAACACAAAACACAACAAGCTGTTGCAATGAGAAATGCGAAAAGAGTTATAAAAGAGGTTTCAGAAGAATTTGAAAAAATGACTGGACGTAAGTATGAGTTCTTTGAAAAATATAAGATGGATGATGCAGAACTTGTTATCGTTTGTATGAATTCAACTGCAGGTACTACAAAAGCTGCTATAGACGATTTAAGAGCACAAGGTATAAAAGCAGGTCTTCTAAAAATAAGAATGTTTAGACCATTTCCTGCTGAAGAAATTGCTGAAGCACTTAAAGGTGCAAAGGCAATTGCAGTTCTTGATAAAGCAGATTCATTAAATGGCTGTGGCGGTGCATTATTCGAAGACGTCGTTTCAGGAATGTATGTAAGCAATGTACACGTTCCTACAGTTAACTATGTTTATGGTATAGGTGGTAGAGATACTACTGTTAATGATATCAAAAAGGTATATGATGACCTTGCAAATATCTCAAGCAGTGGATATATCGGTACTCCTTATAGATATTTAGGATTAAGGGGGGAAGTATAATGGCATATAATCATAAAGAAGTTATGGCTGAAAAGCCATCTAGATTTACATCTGGTCACAGAATGTGTGCCGGATGTGGTGCTCCAGCTACTGCTAGAATGATTTTAAGAGCATTAAAGCCAGAAGATCATGCAGTAATCGCAGGTGCTACAGGTTGTATGGAGGTTTCTACATTTATTTATCCATACACAGCGTGGACAGATTCATTTATTCATACAGCATTTGAATGTGCTGGTGCAACTCTTAGTGGTGTTGAAGCAGCATACAAATCAATGAAAAGACAAGGAAAACTTCCTGATGATAAAACGACGAAGTTCATCGCATTTGGTGGTGACGGAGGAACTTACGATATAGGTCTTCAAAGTTTATCTGGAGCTATGGAAAGAGGACATGATATGGTTTATGTATGTTATGACAATGGTGCATACATGAATACAGGTATTCAAAGATCTTCTGCAACTCCAAAATTTGCCGACACTACAACTACTCCTGCCGGATCTGTAATTCCAGGAAAAATGCAATCAAGAAAAGATTTAGCTAAAGTTATGGTAGGACATCACCTTCCATATGTTGCACAAACAATCGCTACTGGAAACTTCTCAGATCTTTATACAAAAGCCGAAAAAGCTATTTATACCGAAGGTCCTTGCTTCTTAAACGTTTTAGCTCCATGTCCAAGAGGATGGGGATACAAAACTGAAGATTTAATGGAAATAAATAAGCTTGCTATAGATACATGTTACTGGCCATTATATGAAGTTGTTGATGGTGTTTATCATATTTCTTATAAACCAGCTAACAAGAGACCTATTGAAGACTTCTTGAAACCTCAAAAGAGATTCAGACATATGTTTAAACCTGGAAATGAGTGGATGATTGAAGAATTCCAAAAAGAAGTAGATAATAGATGGCAAGAACTTCTTGATTTAGAAGCAATGACAAATAAAGCAGAATAATTATTTTTGTAAGAAATGTATATCATTTTTATATATAATATCAAAAGGGGACATGTTATATATGTCCCCTTATTTTTAACTTTTATTATCTTGAAAGGAAATCACCATTATCGCCCTTTCCTTTAACTTTTCCTATAATTGCATTTAATATAATTAATAAAACTATCCCCACTAAGATAAGCTGCCAATAGTCTATCACAGATTTTTTGATTTTTAAACTATTAACTATCTGTTCTAATTCAGGGTCATCTGCATTATCACTAGAGATTAATACAGTGACAAGTTTCGTATTAGTTGCTACTTGATATGATATTATAAATTTCCCATTTTCTTTTTTTACAGACTTAACTCCCTTTTCTCCATCTAGTCTTATTGTTTCAGTACTTATTTCTTCACTATCTTTCGAACTATTTGTATCACTTGGTCCAGCTGGAGATTTCAATGCATCATTTACAGTCTTTTTGCCTGAGCTTGTTTTTTCTGCAGAAATTTGAATATCTCCCTTTAATCCAAAGGCAGCAGAAGCATTAGATTTTCTAAAAACTATACTCGTTTCATCAATCGTTGATTCTGCATTATGTTCCTTGTATCCTTCTGGTAAATCGATACTATAAAATCTCCCATCATAGCCATAAGAAATTATAGGTATAGCAATTATTAATGCTATAGCAATTAAAAATAAATAAATTCTCTTCATTTTTTCCACCATACTTTAATATTTTATGTGAATAAACTAGCTAAATCTTGGATCTTCTCCTGCCGGATGAGTATTATCTTCTTTAGTAGGATTTTCCTCTTCAATCTTTTTATTATAAAATTCTATTCTTCTGTCATTTTCTGCACTATAGAATTTTTCATGTGTTTTAATATACTCTAATGATAATTTCATATATCCCTTAAGCATTAAGGCATATGCCTCATTGTCTTTAACCATTTCTTTTGACGTAGCATTTTTACCCTCTGCTACTCTACTTATAATATCACTTTGCAATTCTTCATGTATATTTGAACCCAACACTCCATCTATAAATCTACTAAATTTTAATACTTTCATCACGTATTGATCTGTCTTAACTTTCTGTAAATCTACCGATTTGCTATTCTTATTATTTTGTCTCAACACAAGATTTACTTCATCATCTTCTGTTCCTCTTTCGAAATACACTACTTTATTATTGCTGATTTTTCCTATGGCGATTTTTCCTTTATAAGAACGTGATTCCGAAGTTTCAGCATTTTCACCTAATTGCATTTTAAACATATCATATATTAGTTTTTTCTTTGCTGGAACATACACCTCATCCAATGTATCCCCCTCTATAATTGCTTGATTTAAAGCACTAGACTTTATCATATCATCTGAAACATATTGCGATAGTGAATCTATCGTAGCTTTCTCAACAATTTCAAGTGCTTCATCTAGGCTATATTTTTTTATAAGAATGCCTTCTTTTTGGCTTCCATTTTTTGGTGATGCTTCTTCAATTTGAGACTCTTGTTCTTCCACCAGAACATCTTTCGATATTGGTTCTGGTTCCTCTACTATTTGAGCTGGCCCTTCCGTAGTATTCTCAATCTGCCTCGCATAAAAATCTTTTCTGCTTTTTTCATCTTCTTCTAGAATATTCTGAGCCTTATCACTCATTAAGTAATTATAAAGTCGTCCACAATTTTCTTCTAAACCCTTTGAGAGAAATTTACTAGAGCTATAAAGAAAATCTATTTTTCCATCAGAATCCTGCCCTAATTCATCACATATTAAGTCTAAATACTCTTTCTCTACATTTGTTCCACATAAATCATCTAAAATTTTCAAGAATTTCATACATGTATTTATTGATTCGCAATGACGGCGTTTCTCTATACCAAAATTGCCAAATATTAAAATACATCTATTCACTTTCCTTTTATTACCATCTGCATCCGTTTTGCGCAGCTCCACCATAGATTCTTCTTCATCAGTAAATAATCGCAGAGTTTCTTCTCTTCCTAGTGAATTTATACGTGTATAGAAAGATTCGTTATATGCACATCCATTCCTATTCTTAAAATAAGGTTCTAATTGTCTATACAATACAGTTTCTAGTTTAGGCTTATAAACATTTTTTACATTTTTGCCTTCTTCTTCTAATCTTTTTTTCTCTTCTCTTATTATATAATCATCATTATTTATGCTTAGAAGCCATTCATGAGTGATTAGCGGAATTTGTGAGACATCTATAGGAAAAGTTGGTTCTCGTTGAACAAATCCAAATAAATTTAATACTTTTTGAGTAAAAGTGAGTTCTTTGTATGGAGGTATTAGCAAAGTTTTAGAATTTTTTCTTTTATTATCTACTACAGATGGTAAATTCTTTTCTGGTAAGGTTGTAGTTAGTGAAGTAGTTTTATTATTAGCTCCAACTAAAGTATTCCAAACGTTGATATCATAAACCATATCTAAGCCATTTCCATTATTTCCTCTTATTAGTATTTCTTCTTGTAATTCTTCTCCTCTATCTCTTTCTTCCTTCTTTTCAGATTCTGCCAAGTCACTTGTATGACTACTTATATATTCTAAATAATAAGCCTCATCATCCTTGTTTATGTATTCTTCTAAACTCACCTCTGCACCGTTTTTTAAAGCGCATGTAATATATTTTGCTTTTAATTCACACAATTTTCTTTTTAATTTTTCTCTACTTGCCAAGCTTACATCTTTCAGTTGTTCCACAGCTTGTTCAATCATAATAATATCATTTTTTAATTCTTCATATGAAAAAGAATTCAAACTAACATCTATATCGCCAATATACCTTCCTATTATTTCTACAATATAGTCATCTCGTATTGCGTAGCCCTTCTCTTCCATGTAACTCTGCATTTCATATGACAAATCTATAAATTGTTTTATATTTTCATATTTAAGACTTTCATTTTCTAGCGAAGAAAGTATTTCATCCAAATTTGATAAAAATTCTTCAGACTTTTCTTCATCATACGTTCTAATTATAGCAATGTTTGCCTTTATCTCTTTAGTTGCAAATTGTAATAAATTTTGTGAATTACCTTTAGTGAACTCTCCAGAAGAAAACGGGTTCGGTCTTTTGTGGTCCATAATCTTTCCTCTCATTCAAGAAATTATTCATATATTATTTTTGTTTTTATTTCTTAAATATGCCTATTATTTTTTCAAAAATGTTCTTTTTACCTTCAACAACTACCTCTTCAACTCTTGGTTCTACATAATCTTTTTTTGGAAGATTGATATACCTAGTTTGTTTTGCTGTGAGTTTCTGCATACCAAGAAGGTCTTTAGCTGCTTGTTCTATGGTATTCAAATTTAAACTATTTTGAATGCTTATTTCTAGTTGATCATTATCTTTATTTAGTTGTGTAATTTCAGCTTTAAGCGTTTTTATTTGAGTAAATAATTGATCCTTTTCTGAGTCCCTTAAAGTCATTACAAAAAAGATACCAAGTATCAATATGACTTTTAAAGCGATTTCAGCTTTAGCCCTTGTTTTTAACTGTTTTTCTGTTAATTGCTTTTTAGGAGGTTTTTTATCATTTTTTTTCTTTGGATTTTCTCTTTCTATTTGGCCTCTAACAATTCTATCTACCATAAAAAACCTCCTTTCTTTTTATACTTTTTCGAATATTCTTAATTTGGCACTTTTACTCCTAGAATTTATTCTCATCTCTTCTTCTGTCGGAAGAAGCGGCTTTTTTGTAATTACTTTTCCTTTTTTTATGGCACCACATACGCAATATGGAAGACCTGGCGGACATGTACAAATTCCTTCTGCATCTTTAAATGCTTTTTTTACGGTTCTATCTTCCAATGAATGAAATGTTAAAACGCATAGTCTTCCACCACTTTTTAATGAAACAATAGAATTCATAACAGAATTATATAGTGTTTCTATTTCATCATTTACTTCAATACGAATAGCCTGGAATGTTCTTTTGGCTGGATGTCCGTCATTAGAAAATGGTACAGATTTCTTAATAATGTTCACAAGTTCCCCAGTTGTCTCAATCATCTTATTTTTTCTATATAAGCAAATATTTTTAGCAATTCTCCTAGAATACTTTTCTTCTCCATATTCAAATATAATATCCGCCAATTTCTTTTCAGAATAAAAATTAACAATTTCTTTTGCAGTTTTTTCCTGTGTTTTATCCATCCTCATGTCTAGACTACTATCTGACATATAACTAAAACCTCTTTCTGGATTGTCCAACTGATAAGAAGACACACCTAAATCAAGAAGAATTCCATCTACAGAATCAATACCTAACTCGCATAAGATTTCCTTTATATTATCATGATTATTATGTATATATATAACATTATTAAAGCCCTTTAGTCTCTCTTTTGATGCAGCGATAGCCTCTTTATCTCTATCTATTCCAATAAGTTTTCCATTCGACGAAAGTCTTTTGACTATCTCTATACTATGTCCAGCCCCTCCCATCGTGCCATCAACATAAGTTCCATCTGGCTTAATATTAAGTCCATCTATACATTCATCTAGCATAACTGATACGTGTTTAAAATCCAAAATCATTACCTCATTTTTACAATTTCCAAATAATTATACAATAATTATTTAATTAAACCAATATATTTCAAAAGGCAGTTAGTAATATTTACCAACTGCCCCTTTTCATCATTTGTAACTTTTGAATTCTTTTGTAAATTATAAAATCTTTTGTACAATATATCTTTTTTACCTTGGTAAATAAAATATATTTCGTCTTTTGTTCTTACAAGAAAATTTTATTATATAAAAAATTCTTTTTCAAGTATTTTTTATTTTTTTAACATATTTGTTATATTACTGATTTTCCACAATTCCCGCAAATTCTTATCCCCGTATATTAATTCACATAACTTGTCATTTTCACATTTTTATACTAAACTATAAATAGATTTTGGAAAGGATTTTTTACATAACATGTCAAAAATAAGTCTCATGTCTTTTGGTTTAAATATACTTATATATATATTAATCTCTCTACCTATTCTTTGTATAAGCAAAGACAAAAAGATATTCAAAAATAAGAATACCTTTATATTAGCTGTGTGTATAGGGACAATAATTGAGATTATACTTTCGTTGATGATATATAGTTTTCCCAATCGAATCTTTTCAGCATTTACCAATACATCTGGAATTGTTAATTACTCAGTATTTATTTCTAAAATTATATTCTCTACAAGTAGCTTAATCGCAATAAAAATCCTTGTTCCATCTTGGTTAATTAATCAACATAAAAATACTAAAAGAATCCTTGCTGCCGAATTGTTGTTAACGATTGCTTTTTGTGCCATAGGTTTTTTGTATAAAAAAACTGTAGGATTTCTTTTCGGTTTTCCAACCTCAGACATGGTTATTTTTATAATAAATATTGTAATTGTTTTCAAAGAATTCAAACATCAAAAAAACTAATTATTTTTTTTAAATAGATTATTTACCATTGAAGAAATTTCTTCCTTTTCGTTTTGGGTTGCCTCAATATCCTTTTCGTATTTTCCATTTTTTAAAACGATAATGTCACCCTCTTTGCAATTACTTGGAAGCAGTTCTATATTTATGTCAATAATTTTTCTAGTATTTAATTCTTCACAAACCGCTATTTTTCCTTCAAATCTGTCAATTGAAAACTTATTATTCTCCATAAAAATACTCCTTTATTTTATCTGTATTCATTATATAATATTTAGAATAAAATAGAAAATATTTTATAGATATTTATTTTAGTATATGATAAAATTACAAAAGATTAAGTTAGGAGAGTTTGAAATGAACAAAAAATATATCATAATAATCGCTATTGCGGTAGTTATAATTGTACTTGCAGCTGGGATAATACTATTCCCATTCTTAAAGAAAAAAAGTGAAGAAAGAAAAGACATTGAGATGAGAAAATCTTGGCAACAGGAAGAGTCTCATACGACCGATATAGAAGTAAAAAATAACGGCTTTGTTGTATATACGAACACCAATGAAGAAGTGAATATTGACGACCACAAGGATAAACCAGTTTTAATAATTTTCTGGAGCTCTGAAAACAAAGACTCTATAGATTTAATTAAAAGAGCGAACACATTATACAATAGTTATAAAGATAAAGTAAATTTCTTTATAATATCTACTGACCAAGAAGTTAATCCTGATATTGAACAAGAACTTGATTTTCCAATATACTACGATTTCTATCAAGAAGCAATTCGAAATATGGAAGTTCGTGAAGTCCCAGCTATTATCACTATAGACAAAGAAAACAATATTCTAAATTCAAAAGGTGGTCTAGGATCAACCGATATGTTAGAAGCGAATCTAGAGCTCCTTGTTGGAGAAGATGATATATAATCTAAAAGCTAGAGTTTAATAAAAAACTCTAGCTTTTTTAATTTCCATCAAGATTAATATCCACTTTAACAATTTCACTTGTATTTCCATCACTTACTAATTGAATCGTGCCATCTTCATCTGTTCGATAAATGATGCTATTATATTTTTTTAATCGATTTATAATTTTATTCTTTGGAAGGCCATAACTATTATCTTTACCCACAGAAATAATTGAAATCTCAGGTTTAACTTGCTTTAAAAAATCTTCAGAACTGCTTGTATTTGAACCATGATGTCCTACTTTAAGAACATCTACATCTTCCCACACTCTGGCTTTTTCATTTTTAACCTCTGCATCTCCCATAAACAAATACTTTTGTACCCCATATCTTAGTTCTAGTGCAATTGATTCCTCATTTATATTTTCAGGATCTGAATTATCTACCATCATTATTTCGCATTCTGCGTTCCCAATATTAAATTTTTCTCCTATGGTAGCCTCATCTATCCCCATATTCTTGGCTGTAAGCGATTTCAATAATCTCTTATAAAAACTTGTTGTCGAGGTTGCATTATATGGCAAATAAAACTTTCCTATCTCAAAATTATCAATTATGTCACTCATGCAACCAATGTGATCCTCATGAACATGTGTTCCCACAACAACATCCAACTTTTCTACTCCCAATGTTTTTATTGCATTAATCACATTATCCCCATCAGCACTATTTCCGCTATCTATTAGCATTGTACTATCATTATTCATTACTAAAATGCAATCCGCTTGTCCTACATAAAAATAAATGATATTCAATTTTGTTTTATCAATATTTAAACCAGTTGAAACTCTTTCTATTATTTCTGGCTTTTTTTCATAATTTAGAATTTGAACAATGTTATCTTTATTAATACTTGCTATATTGTTATCAGCTACAGCCAGAAGGCCATTCTTTTCTGCTAATACCATCAAAACAAAAATGACTATACAAGTTATTAACTTTTGTAATTCTCTATTTTTTTTCTTCCTTCGTGCCATCATTTTTCCCTTTCTTTACACAAATTCTACCAAAAGAGTGATTAAAAAGCAACTTGAAAAAAATACTATTATTAAATATAATAGATGTGATTTTTCAAAGGAGAAAACTTACTTATGGACTATAAAAAAAATTATAGCACTGAACACGTTACTGTTGATGATGTCATCGCGCAAAACAATAAAAGGATATCTGAACATAAAAAGAAACAAGGGATTGGCAATCCAAGTAATTCGTCAAGGCAAAAAGGTTCACCAAAAAAATCAAATAAAAAGAAAAATAAGACTGGAATAGGTATTATTATATTTAGAATTATATCTCTTGTTATTATTATTGTGTGCACTCGTGTACTACTAGTTTGGCATAACGAAAATAAAAGTAATAATGAGGTCATTTCAAGTTTACAAGATGATACCAATATTGAAAGAGATTCCATAGATGTTGACTCTATTGAAGAAAATAGTACAACTGATGGCAACAATAACGATGAAGAAAATGGACAAGATGAAAATTCTGAAGATAGTATTCAACTTGTTTCTACGAATTTTGAGGATTTACTATCAAAAAATTCTGATACAGTTGGGTGGATTTATATAGCAAACACAAATATTAACTTTCCTATTGTAAAAACAACTAATAATAATTTTTACCTAAAACATAATTTCAAAAAAGAATACAATAGCGCTGGATGGATTTTTGGCGACTATCGAAATAATTTTGACGAGCTAGACCAAAATACAATCGTATATGGTCACAATAGAAGAAATGGCACAATGTTTAGCAATTTGAAAAAGTATTTAAATAGCTCATTTGCTAAGCGTAATTCAGCTAGATATTTCTCATTTAATACTGTTAACCAACGCTATGTTGCAAAAGTTTATTCAGTATATAAAATGTCATCAGCAAAACTAATCCTTTCAAACAACTATGAAAACGATGAAGAATACGAAAAATTTATCAACGAAGCAAAAGCATTTAGCATCTACGATTATGATACTGAAGTATCCACTGATGACAAGACTCTAACTCTATGTACCTGTGATGATAACACTGCATTTCGAATAGTAATTCATGCAAAGCTAATCCCGATAGATGCACAGGGTAATGAACATAATAATGAGCAGGACAATCAAGAAGAAAACAGTCAAGAAGATAGTCAAAGAAACAATGCTCGTAATGAAGATGATGAATAAAGGATATTATTATCATGGTATTATTATCATATTAACAAAATACTATTAATAAAGTATATTTTAAGAATAAAAATAAAGGGCGATATAATCGCCCTATTTTTTATTAATTATTATCTTGATTTTGTGTCTCCTCATTTGCAGATTCTGATTGACCCTCTTCTACAATCGGTTTTTCATTTTCTTGTGAATCTTGTACTACTTCTTCTAGTTTCTCACTTGTTTTCTCGAATGCTTTAGCTTTATCATATTCATTGTACCTAATCATCATCTTTCTTTGATAATTAATCAGAGAAAGGAATCCTAACACAATTCCAAGTTCTACTATAACTGTAGATTTAACTATATTATTTTTATTAATATTGTATTGTTCATTCATTTTTTGCTCTTGCATATTTATATATTCTTCTGAAAATGACTGAGAATTGAATACTTTATAATATGCAATTTCAGCTCTTTCATATTTTAGATTCAAATTAAGAAGCGAAAGCCCTGTGAACATTGCCATCGCTATACAAATCAAATAAAAGATTGTCATCTTTTTTTCAACTCTACTATAACTTTCTGGATTCATGATGCATTTTTTAAACACGTCCATAGTACTTACTCTACATGTGAATCTAACCAATACAAAACAAAAAATTGCAAGCATAGTAGATAATATTATTTTAGTACCATTTTCTCTTAGTCCTTGAGTACCAGCCGTCATCTGCCCTACCAAAATTAAAGAGAGTACAACAATAACATAAAAAATAATTCCATAAGACGCAAATCCCGTAATAATAGACTTCACAACGGTATTTACCGAAACTTCTTTCTTCTCCATCTTCTTTCTCCTTTGTGCAAATATATGCCTATACAAAAAATATATACATACATTAATTATAATAATAATTATAATAATAAGCAAGAGGAATTTGGGGACGGATCCTTTGTTCATTTTTCAAAAATCAATATAAAGCTTGTGCCAGTATCTTTATATTGATTTTTCGTACTTCACACTAGGGGACGGATGTTATTCATATTTTCAAAATATGAATAACATCCGTCCCCTAGTGTGAAATATATATATTTTCTGTAGTCCATGTTAGTATTGGGATACATTGTTTTTTAAAAAATCCCTCTAACTTGCGTCCCCAGATTCGCCTTTTAATTTTTCTGCTCTATCCGTAGCTATTAGGCTGTCTATCATTTCATCCATGTCACCATTTAGGAAGTTATCAAATTGGAAAATGCTAAGGCCGATTCTATGGTCTGTAATTCTTCCTTGTGGGTAATTGTACGTTCTTATTTTTTCACTTCTATCTCCAGAACCTACTTGACTTCTTCTCTCGTTAGCACGTTCTTTGTCTCTCTTTTCTTGTTCAGCATTATAAATTCTAGAACGAAGTAATCTCATTGCATACTCTCTATTTTGTACTTGAGATCTTTCTGTTTGACACTCTGCAACTATTCCAGTTGGTTCATGAATTAATCTAACAGCCGAAGAAGTTTTATTGACGTGTTGTCCGCCAGCACCAGATGCTCTAAACACTTCCATTTTGATATCTGCAGGATTAATTTCAACATCAAGATCTTCTACTTCTGGAAGCACGGCTACTGTAACTGCTGATGTATGGATTCTACCACTTGACTCTGTATCAGGCACTCTTTGTACTCTATGCACACCACTTTCAAACTTAAATCTGCTATACGCGCCTTTTCCAGTAATCATAAATGAAATCTCTTTATAACCACCTAACTCAGTTGGATTCTCATTTAACACTTCAATCTTAAAGTGTTTTCTTTCTGCATACATTGAGTACATTCTAAAAATAACTGCTGCAAATAAAGCTGACTCTTCTCCTCCTGTACCTGCTCTTATTTCGCATATAACATTGCAATTATCATTAGGGTCCTTTGGAATAAGCAAAATCTTAAGTTCCTCTTCAATTTCAGGAAGTTTTTCTTTTGCACTTAACATTTCTGCCTCTGCAAACTCCTTCATTTCAGGATCATTCATAAGTTCCTTTGCATCCTCAAAGTCTTTTTCCACTTTCTTATACTCTCTATATTTTAGTACTATATCCTCAATGTCACTGTGCTCCTTCATCAACTTTTTCCATTCATTTTGGTTTGAAATGACATTTGGATCACTAATAAGAGTATTTAGTTCCTCATATCTTTTTTCAACTGCTTCTAATCTTTGAAACATTTCTTGTCCTCTTCCTTTTTTTATATTTTTATTATTTTATATTTTTTTACAATATACTAATGACATATAATGCTGGTATATCAACATCTTACATTTTTAAAATCAGTTAATTTGATTTACATAACACCAATTAATTATACTATAATTTACATTGAAATGCAATGCCAAAGTTTTCATAAAATTTGTATTTTTTGAATTTTTTTACCCCAAAATTATGTCCGCATTCTCTTCGCATTTAATCGTTTTGGTTCTTCTTCAAAAAGTATTTTTGAGTTTACGTAAATTCGCATTGCTGTATTTCTATCCATTTATAGTTTATATCATGGATTTATGGATTCATAAATTTATACACATAATCATACGCATAAGCCCACAAATTATAATTCGATTAATTTATAATTTAATCTCATGTCATCTAGTATCTCTTTTTCTCTTCCTGAACACGTAAAGATTATTATTTGATTTTTAGAGAAATTCTCTTTTAAATACTTGAATATATTCACTAGCCTGCCTTCGTCAAAATAGGCAAATGCCTCATCTAAAATAATCGGCATAGTTTCCTTCGATATCTCATCAATTGAGCTTAATCTAAGTGATAAATACATTTGATCAACTGTACCAACACTTAATCGATTAGCTGGAACATAGCTACCATTTTCTATCTCCACACTTAATCCATCCGTATCATTAAGCATAACATTATTGTATCTTCCATCAGATATTTTAGAAATAATATTACACAAGTTTTGAGTAAATTTAGGACTGATATTTTCCTTAACTTTTTCATATGCTGTTGTCAAACATTCCTTTGCGATATTGTAAGAATTATTAAGGGCTAGTAACTCGTCACGTTCTTCCTCAAGAGATACAATTCGTTCTTCTATTTCAGACAGTTCTTCAATCTTATTGTTAATTTCTCGCGTTCTACCTTCTAGAGTTTGCATTCTAAACTTAATAGAATTTATTCTATTATCTTTATTATCTATCTCATCTGAAACTTCTTTATAGTTTTTCTTTGAAAATTCGTCAATATAACTTGAATCAATCAGCCCCACATACCTAATGCTTAACGATTCCTTTTCCCTTGCAAATGACTCTGCATGCTTACTTTGTATTTCCTCAAGTTCAGCCTTTTTAAACTCCCTATTTTGGTTTAATATGTCAAGCTCATTTGTCATTTTTAAACGGTCATATTTTCTTTGGCTTCTATTATATTCTGCTTTTCTTTTGTCAAGTAATAATTTAATTGCAATAGGGATAATCGGAAGCAAGGCTAGCACATTAATAACCCTTACTTTCCATATCATTAGACAAGCAAATATAACTATAAATATAATCATCGAAATAAAATAATTTCTAAAATTAATATTTTCATATTCTTCAGAAATACTATTATCCTCAAGCTTATCATTAATCTCATCAATTTTTTGAATATACTCATTTTCTAAGTTTTTATTAAAACTAATTTCTGCTGATCCCATTCTTTCATTGTCAAGTATTGTTCTAAGCTCTTTTAGAAATTCTTTTTTCGTTTCTTCTTCCTTTATTTCCTGCCTAATCTTTTCCTTTTCTGCTTGTGAATCAAAAATATTCTCTTTATAATTTTCCAATCTTTTTCTTTCGTCAGTGAGTCTGTATAATTTACTCTCCACAACGTTAATCGGCCTTTGTGACGTACGTTCTGTACCAATTTCTTCATTTTGTTTTACCTTCAGCTTTTCCATAATTTTTTGGTATGAAATGCTCTCGTCACCAGAAGATACTATATTACTTATTTTTTGAATTACGCTATTTTGACTTGATCTGCTAAGTCTCAATCCTTCTTGTTCAGAAATTGAAGTATTGTTAAATGTATCTTCATCAATGCCTGTTTGTTCAACAAAAAATTCTATTCCCTTGTTCTTGCTCATCCTAAATTCTTTTGTAATGTCTTCCTTATGTGAATTATAAATCACTGGATTTTTCTTTTTGAATTCACGATATATCTCATATGTTTTGCCATTATCTAATGTATATTCAAGTTTTCCTGAAAAATCTTCTGTTTCCCATGGTTTGTATTTATCATAATCTGAAATATCTTTACCATTTTTTAGACGTGAAAGTCCATAAATCATAGCAAGAATAAACTTTTGAATACTTGATTTACCAGTCTCATTTTTTCCATAAATAATATTTATTCCATCACTTAATTTTATTTCTTTATTTACTACTTTACCAAAACCATTGATTTTAAAGCCATTGATTTTCAAGACTTCACCTCCCTTACATTAGATTTAAAACAATTTCTATTGCTTTCTGACATTCTTCTTCTGAGCATTGACCTTCATCATATTTCTTTAAGACCTCTTGCACATAATAACCTTTAAGATTTTTTTCTTTAACGATTCTTTCTATATCAAAATCGATTGTAGTATTATCTTTTATTTTTAATACATTTGTGTTTTCTAGTAATCTAAGTACTTTTCTCGTATCAATATTAAAACTTCTATTTCCAACAAGTACAGCTTTATACATCGTCATCTCTTCAAAATCATATGTTGCAATCCTATATACTAAATCTTCTTGTGATGTACATTTTGAAATGTTAAATTCTACCTCCTCGAATTTTCTTTCGTCAAGCTCTTTAAATTCTATAGTAGCTTCTCTAAATAGTATTTCACCTACTATCATGCCATGAGAACCCATTTCATCAAATCCAAGCGAGACCATCGAACCTGGGTAGCATATTTTACTTTTTTCATCCACACGACTTTTATGAATATGACCTAGTGCACAATAATTAAACCCTATGCTCTCTAATTTCATTTCAGAAATTGGATTATATGACATACCTTCACTATCTTTGCTACCATTTAAATCAACATGGGCTAATAAGATATTAGGCTTCGTAGAATATGGTAATATCAAACCATTGATTGGCGAATCATCCATATAAAACTCGTTAAATGCCATTCCATATATGTTCACATTTTCATCTTCATATCTTTCAATTCTATTATTTCTAAAGATGTATACATTATCCCCAAACTCATAATTGCTGTAATATGAATTTGCAAGATATGGGTCATGATTGCCTGGTGAAATAAAGATTTTAGTATTTGGTATTTCACTAAAACATTTAGATATAAATTCAATGGTAGACCTCTTGACATATTCATGCTCATATAAATCGCCAGAAATAAACAAATAGTCTACATCATTTTCTTTAATATAATCAATCATTTTTTTAAACGCATTTCTTTGCTCTAGCCTTCTTTTCTCTCCTAAATTTTCACGAGTGTTTAGTGAGGTAAATGGAGCATCGAAATGCATATCTGCTACATGAACAAATTTCATCTTATCTCCTTAAAAAAATAGAATGTATTAATAAATATAATACATTCTATCATAAATTAGCTTATTTGCCAAATCTTAATTATTATTATCATCATCTGGAGGTCCAAAAAGTTCATCAAACTTTGCTTCAAGTTCTTTTTGGATGTCTAATAGATCCATTGAAGTATGTCCGTCATCGTAAAGATTATCATTATCTTCGTCATCCATAGTATCTTTTATTGGGCCAGAACCTGTATCTGGACTAGCATTTGATATTGGAGAATTATTATCTTCTATTGCTTCACTTGAACTTTTATTAGGTTTCACATCGTCATTGTCATCGGTAAACAAGTCGTCAAGTGAGTCAAATGCAGCATTTTTTTCTTCTTCATTTTTATTTTCTTCATAAGGTTTATATGGATTGAACTTTCTCCATACACCTCTATCGATATCAACATCATTATGGTCAATTTTATATTTTGTAACTATTTTTCCTTCTGGGTATTTAAAATAATAATACTTATTTGCCTTGATAGGCTTGATACCTTTTTCATAAATAACACAAAGGTCAACATCCATTCTACGAAGCTCATCAGGTGTCATAAGAGCTCTACCCATAATCTGATCGGACTCACTCTTACCTTGTTTCCAATTGTCCTTATCTTTATTGACAGAAGTATTGTCCCTAGTAATAGTCTTCTCACCTAATGCTTTAGAGAAATATTCAACTGTCTTTTGTGAGTTTGAACCCAAGAATAAGTGGGTATCACAGTTACCTATAATTGTTTCATATGATTCTTTATACACAGCTTCAAGCTGATCTAAGTTCTGCAAGATAACACTGAAAGAAATCTTTCTACTTCTTGATGTAGAAATCTTTTTATCAAAGTCTGGTATTTGTCCAATATTTGCGAACTCATCTAGTATAAAGTACGTTGGAATAGGTAATGCACCACCCTTTTCATCAGCAAAGTCATATAATTGTTGAATCATTTGTGAGAAAAATATAGTTAGTAAGAAGTCATACGCTGTGTGTGTATCTGAAGATATAACGTATACGACAGTCTTTTTAGAACCAATAGATTTAAAATCTATTGTATCTGTTGATGTAACTTCTGCAATTTCCTTTGAATCAAATTTACCAAGCTTTGATTGAAGTGTTCCAAGAACAGAACCAAATGTTTTGTCTGGTAACATCTCTATGTTTTTATAATACATTCTTGCTGGATGATCAAAAGACAATTCATTCATTAAGTTTGTAAGCAAACTATCTCCACCACCTGAATTAGCACATCTAACAAGTTCTGAACAGCTTGCCAAACTTTGTTCTTCCGGTGGTCTTTTAGCCATAAGATAATATATCAATGCCTTCATAAGCATTTCCGCCATATCATCCCAGAATGGGTCTGCACTCTTTCCTTCACCTTGTCCTTTAACAATTGTATTTGCAATAATATCAACATCTATTTCATTTGTTATATGATGTAATGGATTGTATCCATCACTGTTTTGAGGTCTTACTAAGTTTAGTACTTTAACGTCATATCCTTTGGCTTTAAAGTATCCTGCAGTTTTATCATAAAGCTCTCCTTTAGGATCAGTAAACACATATGAACCCAACAGCTGAATTGCATTAGGAATAACGTATGATGCAGACTTACCAGCACCAGAACCACCGACAACTAAAACGTTAACGTTACCACGTTTATCAACTGGCAAGTAATTCTTCTCTGCTAGAACTATACCTTTAGTCTTACTTAATACTTTATATTGTTCTCCGTGCTCACTCCAGCCACTTGATCCATTTTCAATATCGGTATACTCATGCTTTGGAAACGCTCTTGCAAATCCCCAAAGGAAAAATCCTGAAAATGCAAGCAAGAATATTCTCAATATTTGAAAAAATGCATGTCTATTCTCTGCATTTGTAAAACATGCCTTTAGTGCTTCCAATGGATGAGGTAGATTATAAAATAAGTTTTCAAAAAAAACTTCCCAATCCATTGATATGTTGCCGTCACCCATGTTTAAAATTGCAGGAGTGATTGATGCACTAAATGGGGCTATTCCAGTAACAGTAATTATAATTAATATTATTATAGTAACAATAAGCCTAACTTTTATCTTATCAAAAGCTACTCTACATCTTTCTTTAAAATCCATCTTATTTCACCTTTTCTATGGTATTCTTTATCTTTCGTCTCCTGATTTAGTTCTACGAACTTTTTTAACTGGTCTATCATTCTCTGCTAAACGTTTTTTACTTTCAGTTGTATGAACTTTTTTAGATTTTGCTTTTTCTTCTTGTCTTACAGCTCTAAACTGATCTTTAATTGGTCCTTCATCAATTAATTTTTTCTTCTTTTTCTTTTTCTTAACAACTACTTCTTCATCTTCTAGTTCGTCTTTAAGTATTTTTTTCTTTTTCTTCTTTTCTCTAACAACAATCTCCTTAACTCCTGCTGCTAGAAATCTTTTTATCGATTCGAAAAGTTTGCCTTCTGCAATTGAATTGTTTCCGTATGGCTTAATATGCATATTTGATTCAAATGAAATCATTTCACAAGCGATATTTACCTTTGGAAAATTTTCATCAGTTTCTTCGACTCTAACCTCGGGCATATTAATGCTCCTTTCTTTAATTCTATCTAATTACATATGACTTAATCTCTAATTTCAAAAGCAAAGTATTTTTTATGTGGTTTAAGCTTGCACTTACCTCTTACATCTCCTGTTTCTTCATCATAGTATAAACTTGATTTAATTTCTTCTCCATTATCTGGATCCAATATTGTAATCGGCCTTTGCATATTTTTGGTATATTCGAAATCCATAAGCTCTGTTTCTTCTTCATAGTACAAAGTTGAAAATCTCATTGACATTGGTTTTTTAGAAATTTTTAAAACATCATACTCTAAGAATCCCATATTGACAGTCACTCTCTCCTTTGAGAATGAAAGTATTACTAATGGGTTTCCCTCTGGAGCAGGATTTTTAACATAGAAGGTTCTTCTCTTCTTTTCGCCAACTAATTCTTCAGTGTACTCTAATCTCTCTATAGTATATTTGGGCCCATTCTTTGCGATTTCTTTTTCAGTTCTATTAACCAAATAAATTACTGTATTAACTTCATCTCCATCTATGATGCAAAAATACTTTCCGTGAAACTCACTATCCATCACATTTCTCCTTTATTTTATCTTATCATTAGTTGACATCATTCCTCATTAAATCATATTTAATTATATAAATAAGACATGTAAAAATCAATACTATCTACAAAAATGCTCCATGTTTTTTAGGTTTATGGATAGTATTAGAGTAGAATTATTTATACAATGCATAGCACTTTCCTACAAAAAAACGCCAGTATCACTGACGTTTTTTATATATCTTAAGCTCTAGGATTAAATTCTGAAGTTTTACTCATTTTTTTAAACCACTTCATTTCCTCTGGTGTAGGTTCCTTAGGAATCATAATCTTTGTTTCAAGTATTAGTTTTCCTCTTCCACCCTTTCCATCCTTATATCCTTTATCTGGTATTTCTATTGTTTCACCACTTTGTACCCCGGCAGGAACAAAAACGTTAACTTCTTCGTCAATACCACTTAACGTAACTTTTGTGCTCAGAGCAGCTTCCCATGGAGTTAAATACAAATCTGATTTTAAGTCATATCCATCTAATCTAAATCTACTATCATTTTTTATCTTAACTCTAATAAATAAATCACCATTTTTCCCACCATTTTTGCTTTCTTTACCCTGTCCGACAATACGTATTTTTTCGTTATTTTGAATTCCAGCAGGAACTCTAATTTTGAATTTTTTAAGATTTCCTTCTACAGTCCTCATTTCAATGGTTTTATTCTTTCCTCTGAAAGCATCTTCTATGGAAACGGTTATTTCTGTCTCAATATTTTCTCCTCTAGTAGGCCCCTCATATTCTTCTGGATTGATTTCTTTGTTTGTTGGCATACCAAAAAACATATTAACTAAGTCTGAACGAAAGCTTCCCTTCTTCCTTCTATTAAACTGATAATAGTCATTTTTCTTTCCGACATTTCTATTCCACTGTCTATCATATTTACGTTTACTCGTTCCATCCGATAGAATCTTATATGCTTCATTTATATCCTTAAATCGTTCTTCATATTTGGCATTAATATCAGGATGATATTTTTTCGCTTGTTCTCTATATGCAGTCTTTATTTGAGTCATATTTACCCTATTAGACTCTAATCCAAGTATCTTATAATAATCTTTGAATATCATTTCAACATCCCCCAATAAAGTATGGTTTTTCCGTTTCAATATTTTGTATTATTTTTTCCCTTTTGTTCCTTTTGTGCCTTTGCTACCCTTGACACCGCCTTGCATTGCTAAAATATTTTGATCATATGAGAAAGTTAATTTTTTCTTATCATTAAATCTTTTAATCGCAATATCGATAATTTCATCTAGTTCTTGTTCGAATGTCATTCCTGAAGCTTCCCATAAATAATATGATAAAGCGCCAGGTATTGTATTTATCTCGTTAGCATATATTTTATCTGTCTTTGTATCAATCAAGAAATCAACTCTTGCAACTCCACTACATCCCAAAATTTTGAACACTTCTTGTGCTAATCTTTGAATTTCCTTTGTTGTATCGTCAGAAATATTTGCTGGTATCTTCTTTCCTACCAAATCACTTACAGCATTTTTTACACCGCCTGATGTCTTGACAGTTTCTGAAGCAGATCCTTTTAAATAAGATCCACCTTTGCCTTTTTCATTACCAATATATTTATCTGCATATGTTAATATTTCATTAGAGAAAAATGGTTCTTCACAAACAGAAGCCTTGGTCTCTGAAAGGTTACCAATTACAGAACAGTTTATTTCCTTAAGATTTTCAACTGCTTTTTCTACTATAACACGATCTGAAAACTCCATTGCATATTCTATGGCTTCTCTAAGCTCAGTCTTATTCTCTACTTTTTTTATACCAACACTAGAACCTGTATTTCCAGGTTTTACTATCATTGGATATGATGAAACATCTTTGTGTATTTCCTTCAAAACTGCTTCTTCATCTTTCATATAATCCATTGAATAAAATGCAGAAAAGTCCACAACAGGAATACCTGCCTGCCTTAATGCTCTTTTTTGCAATATTTTATCCATTCCTATTCCAGATGCTACAATATCTGGTCCAACGCATGGAATACCAAGCAATGTAACAAATCCTGCTATTGTTCCATCTTCACAATTTGTACCATGAACTATAGGAAAAGCAACGTCAATAGTGTTAAGAACCTGTTTTCCAAATAATGTTGATGGGCATCTCATAACTTTTACACATTTACCATCATTAACAACAGAAACCTTATAACATCTTTTTAATAAAACATCCATGTCCTTATATGAATAAATATCTAATAAATCATCCCCTGTATACATTACACCATCTTTTGCAATATATATTGGCACAATCTCATACTTTTCAGTATTCAAGCTATTGACAGCTTGACTCATCGTAATAACAGATATTTCATGTTCAACAGAGTCTCCTCCGAAAATAACACCAACTTTAATTTTCATAATTTTCTCCTTTACAAATAATTATCTGGTAAATCGTTTTCCAATAGAACAACTGAATCCTTAGTAATTATTTGATTCATTTTATAAAGTGCATCTTGTAAATTTTGAGCAATATAAACATTTTTTTCAGGATATCCAGTTTCTCTAATACCATTAAGTATTGGAATTGCTTGATTTGCCCCAACTAATATAATGAAATCTGCTGCATCAGCAGCTTTAATTCCAAGTTCTTTATTTATTTCGTTTTGTTTAGCACCTAATTCTACTATACCTGGTGTAATCAAAATTTTCTTTTTATATGTGAAAGATTTTAATACTTCGAGTGCCATTGTAGCACCTTGAATATTTGAATTGTATGCATCGTCTATTATTATACTTCCACCAGGATTTTGTTTTAATTGTAGTCTATGAATAACGGGTTTTAGGTACCTAATTCCCATCCTAATGCTTTCTTTATCAACTCCAAGCATATCCGCGACTGCGACCGCGCCTACAATATTTAAGATATTTAGCTTACCAAGTAGTTTGGTTCTAACTGGTATTCTTTCATTGTTTGGAGTAACTATATCAAAAATAGAACCCAACTCAGAAATGCTAATATTTGTAGCATAATAGTCTGCAGATTCTGACAAACCATATTTGACGCATTTCTTTAAAATCTTTGAATTTCTAATATTTTCATCTTCCCAATTGACAAAGGCAATTCCATCTTCTGGAAGACTATCAACTAATTCTAATTTTGCTTTTCTTACATTATCTATACTTTTAAAGGTGTCTAAGTGCTGTGGGCCTATAGCGGTAACGATACCATATTTTGGATTGACAATATCAGTTATTTCCTTTATATCCCCTATGTACTTTGCTCCCATTTCGCAAATGAATAATCTATGCATTGCACTAAGATTTTCATTAATCGTTCTAACCACTCCCATCGTGGTGTTGTAGCTTTCTGGCGTCATAAGAGTATTGTACTTTTGAGATAGTATAGTGTTTAAAATATATTTTGTGCTTGTTTTTCCATAACTACCTGTTATTCCTATAACTTCTAAATCAGGCATATCTTTTAGCTTTTTCTTAGCTTGTTTTATAAATTTTCCTCTAACCATTTTTTCAATCGGTTTGTTTATAACACTAACAAGTATTACCACAAAATAAGCAAATATTGCAAAAACATTAAACACTATCATTGCAATTCTATAATTGAAAATATTGGTAACTATTGCTCCTGCAATAAGTAATATTGTGTATGTACAAAATACTCTCATCATTCTTGACGTAACCACAAAAGGTTTCTTTTCTTTTGTCTTTTTTATTGTAATAACTAAGAAAAGTAACGCAAGAATCTCAAAAACTAAAGCATATTTTGTAAGTAAATCGGGTTTCCATAAACTAACCCCAAATAGTGCAATTCCTATCAAAAATAGTACAGTTGCTCTAATACTAAAAACTCTACGTAAGTGTTTCTTTATCCAACCCATATATCTACTAAGATAATAATTTTCAAGTTGTAGAATATGAAGTCCGCATCCTAGCTATTTTGTAGAAATAAATAAATATTAAAATTAGACTAATGTTCAGTAAAACTCTCTCCATTTAATCTCCTTTATAATAAAAATTTATTAAGTACAGCATTAACATTATTTATATTTTCAAGATAAGAAAAATGTGTGCTATAAGGGTATTCAACTAGTCCACAATCTGGTACTAAGCTTTCAATAAGCTTAGCATCAGATATCGGAGTGGCCGTATCCCTCCCACCCCATATTAAAAGAGTAGGTGCTTTTATATTTGGAAGAATATCCCTTTGATCTTCATTTACAATTACCTTAAGAGTTTCCTTAAGCACTTGTGCTGAATTTCTATAATCACTTGACCCAACGTTCTTCATTAATCTTTCTTTAAATGCATCAATTTTTTTAGTTTTAGGCAACAAGTTAAGGAAAAACTTTCCAATCTTATATACTGAAATTTTTATATAATAATCTAATTTTCTTTTAGGCTTTATTCCACTGCTATCTATTAATACTATTTTCTTAATTGGAAATAAATTTCTACCTGCCGCATTCATAATAGTTCTTCCACCATTCGAATGTCCAATAAGTATCGGATTCTCGAGGTTTAATGCTTTAACAAAGCCACTTAAAAAATCACCAAAGCCATTGGTATTCATTGGCTCTTTAGGCAAATCGCTTTTTCCAAATCCCACTACATCAACTAAATAACACTTGAAGTTTTTACTAAGATTATTAGCAAGTGGTCTCATTGTTTCAAGGTCAGTAAGCCATCCATGTAGTAAAACAACTGGTTCACCTTCGCCCATTACTTCGTAATTTATATTCAAATCGTTAATAGTTACTTGCAAGTTAGCCTCCTAAAACTTATTTTTTTCTGCTAATATTCTGCATATTTCACGAGTAGCATATGGCTTAGCAATTCTTTTTTCGTTTGCTTTCATTTTGTTGAAGTGTTCTGGATTTCTAGCCATAGTCTTAAGCACCCTAGAGATATTATCTCCTTTTTTTAGCCACACCGCCACATCATTTGACACCAAGAACTCTGCATTTTCTTCCTCTTGCCCTGGTATAGGGTTTACAATAAGGATTGGCTTGTTTGACACCATACATTCTGTTATTGTAAGTCCTCCTGGCTTTGTAATTACTCCAAGAGAAATATGCATTAATTCTGGAACTTTATCTGTGTATTCTAGTATTTTAACTCTATCCTCTGAATGTGTATTTTCAACTAAATCATTAAATCTTTTATTCATTTTTTTATTTTTTCCTGAAATCGCAACAACTTGAAGTTTTCTAAATAGTCTGATCAATGCTTTTAGGGTCATGTAAGTAATATCTCTTCCAAGACCAAACTCTCCTCCGGCAAAAAACAAGACAGTTTCTCTATCCTTTGATAATCCAAATTCTTTATATGTTTCTTCATCGTTAAAGTCTAATGATGAAAATTTTTCTGAAACAGGTATTCCCGTAACAAAAATTCGTTCATCGTTAATACCTAACTTAATCATATCTTCTTTCATCTCATCATTAGAAACAAAGAAATAATCTGTATACCCATATAAAACAAGCCATTGCGGATGTATGTGATAATCCGTCATTATAGTAGAAAGTTTACAAGTAATCTTTCCCTTTTGTTTTAGATAGGCGCACATAGATGTTGAAAATGGATGCGTTGAAACAATAAAGTCTGGATTATACTCTTGAATCAATTGATTTAATTTCCTAGACATAAGTCTATTCGTTGTGTTACTAATATGTGATAATGCTCCATCTTTTGATTGATTATATATATGTTTCCATATCCAAGGCATCTTCTTGGCAAATTCTTTGTATGCTGCAGTAGATACCTTGTTTAGATATTTGTTTATGTAATTAATGCAATCAATCATTTCAACTTCAACATCATAGTTTTCTTGTAGGTAGTTTTTAATTGCTTTTGCGGCAGATAAGTGGCCTCCACCGTATGAGCCGTAAAATATTAAAGCTTTTTTCATAAATATTTTCCTCTTTGATTAATCGGAGTATATCATAAAATCATACTTTTTTATACTATTTTCTTTTTACAATTTTTGCCACAATCACTATCATATCATCATGAGTAATGCCAAAAGAATTCTTTATTGCCTCCTCAACGATGATATCTGCCATTTTTTGAACATTATTTGTATTAGTATTTTTTAGTAATTCATAAACCCACTTTTCATTATCATTTGAATCAATAATTCCTTTGTTGGCCAATATAAGTATGTCTCCATCATGCAAGTCAAATTTCGAGGTTCTCATTGTTGCATCATCATTCTTTATTTTTTTGATACTCTTTTTGTTTTTAATATATATATCAGTTGTATTATTTTTTAGCAGATGAAAACTTCCCTCAAATAAGTCTAATACTACAACATCTAATCTACTGTCTTTAATTGTATCTTTATTTAACTTAGATTGCAAAATATCAAATGTTTTTCCTTCGTCAAACCCTTTTATTGTATTTTGTTTAACATGTCTTAAAATTGATTTATTTAACTCTCTCGCACTTTCTAACTTTGTATCATTAGCCGCGAGTGCTAATAAATATTTCCCATCTGATAACTTTATTTGTATGCTTGAATCTGTTGAATACTTTTGTCCATCCATGATATGCTTATTATTGCCTACTTGTAGCACATATCCATCTTCACTATGATATATTTGGACATACTCTCCTCTTGATGTTTCTGCCTTTTCTTTTTGATAAACCATTTTGCTTCCAATTTTTTGAGAAATAATCTTTTCAATATTTTTAATAAAATCTTTTTCCCTAACTTCTTTATCGTCTTCTTTAAATTTCAATACTGCAATATACTTACCATTGCTAATTTGGTTTACTTCACAAGAATTTAAACTAATATCGTGTATAGCAAGGCCTGCTTCAATCATTTTTTCAAGAGACATCTCAGTTTGAGAATTAGTTTCCTCAAAAAGTCCATCTATATCTGACATAAGCCTATCAATCAAGTCCTTAGAACTAGGTTCAGTTTCTATTTTCTTTTCATGATTATCTGGAAAACCTGCCCATATTTCTTTACCTGATGCTGTTTTTTTGGTAGATATATTTGTATTTAAAATACTTGTTTCGTCATTCTTATCATTTATTTGTTCTTCCGATACAATATCTTTCTTTGTTTTGCTCGCTGATTTTTTGAATACAATTTCAGGATTTTTGTCTTTAAACTCTTTATACGTTTTATTAGCTATGCGGACAATTTCCTGTAAATCCTCCTTCATTTTACCATCTTGAAGAAGGACATAGTTATTGTGACTTCCAAAAATTGCTATAACGTCACTATCAATAACTATATCGTTTTCTTTTAATACTTTGCATATATCTCTAGCGATATCTGATGATTCATCTGCGACTATTTCATAAAAAATATTTTTATTTACTTTTTCTATATTATCTAGAAAATCCTGAAGTAAATCTTCAAAATATTCCATATCATCTCTTGTCTTAGCATTTTTCAAGCTCGAAAGCATATCTAGAACATTTTGTTTTTGATTTACGGGTTCTCTATACTCTCTAAGTCTCTTATCTCCTGAAGGGCCCAGATACGTTAACCTTTGGATCATCTCTCTTATATTAATTGTCACTCTACTAGGAACAAATAGCAGACCAACTGCAGCAATACACATCTCAATAATTGTAGTAATATGCTTTGTATTTTCAATACCAACGCCATACATCATAACGAGTCCAGACAAAACAAGTACTCCCAGTACTGCATATTTTCCAAGATACGATAAAATGCCTGACAAAATCCCAGCTAACACGAGTAATTCTATTTGAAAGAAAGATATTGGAGTAACTAAAAGGCTACACACTCCGATCGCAATAGCACCAACCACTCCATTTATTGCACTACTTCTCCATGAAATAAACATTACCATAAAAAATAGAATTATACTGTATAGACTAATTCCCAATATGTTTATATTTGAAAAAATTGATAATGCAATTGCAAATAATACCCCCGTTGCAACTACTTCTTCTGTTGTGTATACTTTTCTAATTTTAAAGTTTTTTATACACTGAATCCCATTAACAAACACTTTGTATATAGAATACATTAATGCATATGATAAAACATTCTCAAACAGTTGGGCTGATGTATATTTATGTCTAAAAAATAAAATAGCCGAGTATATTACTCCAGCGGCGAAAAGTTTCCCACCTGTCTTTAACTGTTCGTTACGTTCCTCAACTGCTTCTTTTTTCTTTAAACTAAGTACCAATAAGAAATAAAAAATAGAAACAATAAAAAAAGTCTGAACCTCAGCAAACCCACCACCAATAATAGTACCAATTAATGCGCAAACATACGCCCCAAAAACTGGTATTTCCTCGCCAACACATGCTGCAACCATTGCTAGTCCAAACAAATATAAACCATTTCTAATGCTAATCATTGACACGATTAGCGTGATAAGATAAATGATGACATTTTGATATTTAAAATTGTCTATAAATCTATATATAGCTCTATTTGAGCCTATTTCTTCCATTTCATCAAACATCCTTAACCACCTCTTCGTGATACTTTAGCCTATTTTATTACAGATATGTCAAAAATACAAGAGGGAAGTTCGAAGAACTTCCCTCTTAAATAAAAATGGTGCCATTAAAGACACCATTTTTATTTTATACTTTATGAAATCTATTCTTTCATAGCTCTTTTGATAATTATTACTCCGGCACCAACTATCATCAATGCAACTGTTGTCATGATTAGAACTTGATTCATTAAGTTTGTATTAACATCAATACCTGTTGGAGGTGTGAATGTAACAAGCTCTGTAGCACTTGAGTCTCTTTCACTAATTGCAACTGTAAATTCTCCAAACTTTGGATTTGCGTTACCTGATACAACCTTGATGTCTCTTCTACCAACAGTGTTCATACCTTTTACAATCTCAGATACGTTGTCAAATGCTAAGTTATTTGCATCATCTTGTGATGATACTGTTCTTGTTATTACTAGGAATAATTCTGATGCAAATGTATTTTCATCATCTGAAGAATTATTAATATCTAGTTTTCCGTCTTCACCAGCAACTGGAAGTAACTCTTTCTCAAATCCGCTGTTATCAAGTTCACTCTCTTTTTCTTCCATTACGTCCATACTTAGTACTATGTTGTTCTTAGAATCTTCTATATAAGCTCTTTCATCTTTGTCATACATTCTATTAACTTTTGTAATATTCTTTGATAATAATCTGTCTTTAGAAACACCATTACCTGCAAGTTCAGATACTAAAGCATTTCTCCAGCTACTATCTCTTGTATTATTGAATGTTGCATCAAATACAGCATCCATATCAGCATAGTCTACGATTTGACGAATTCTTGATTTAACTTGAGCTTTATTTTCAAACTCTGTCTCTCCTGTGTAGTAGAATGCACCAAGAACTTTTCCTGGAACGTAACCTGAAGTAGTATCAGATTTTTCTTCTTTAACTTTTTGAGCTAATTCATATAATACAGTTTCTTGAGTCTTAGTTCTATCATCGTTATATCCAGAAGATAAGTTTGCAATTTCCTTTGTTGTGTAATCTTCTTCACCAACATTTATTGCAGTGAATTTATACTCTAATGTAATTGTTGAACCTTGAAGTATATCTTCATCAACATTTATGTATCTGAAGTTCTTTATAGCATCCATCCCATCTTTAAGTTTATAATCTGTTCTCTTATCTTCTTGTTTATTTAATTCTTGCATTACATCATAGTTTACTGATCTTACTTTATCTAGAGTTACTACAGCCATCAAATATTTTGGTTCACCGTTTCTCATAAATTTAGATAATACTTTCTCGCTGCCTTTTCCAACATTTCCGCCAATTATATAATCAATATTATATTCAGCATCAAATATTGTCTTATTATCGTTTGTCGTAATCTTAATTGCATTTATTTCTTTATCTAAGATAATGTCATTTCTTGGTCTTTCGACTAAACCAACATCTATATTCTTAGCTTCAGCAACACTTGCTGCTTTGAATGATGTAACATCTGTGTCTGCTGTCATTTCGTAATCTCTATATAGTTCATCATGATGTCCTCCAGCAACATTTGCTTGTCCTAATACTTCTGAATTGTAGTTAGTGATTGTTGTTGATTTTGCCATAACTTTTAGACGTCTATCTTCATTATCTCTTGCATCATTGTTGTTCTCACCATCTGCTTTGTTATCTACTCTATAAATTGTTGTTTTATAGTCTTGTCCATTATATACAGCTGGTGTATTGTCTTTATCTTGTGCTGTGTAATTTGCTGTAAGTGTATAAGCACTTCCTAGAGGTATACTTGCAGTGTATCCATCAGCATTTGTACCATTAGCAATTATTTTATTGAATAATTCACCATTTTCTGTTAAAGCTATTGCACTACCAGTATTATTATTCTTATCTTCTAGTTTTGTCTTATCATTACCATAAACAAATCTTGTTATATAATCACCAGAAGGCATTCCAACGAATTTATAAGATCCAACTTCACGACTACCATCTTTAACTCTTGATGTTTCAGTCGTACTATCAAATCCTGTAACATCTTCATATGTTAATCCACCTAAACTACTCATTGGTTTATTTGTTGGCCATAAGTAATCTACTACCTTAGTTCCAACTGTAATTTTTTCTGGTAATTCTGTGGTTAAACCACCTATACGAGCTTCATCAGCATCGTTTACGCCAAGGCCGGCATTTTCTTTTTTTACTGCATTATCTTCCCAAGCTTTACCTTCTATAGTCTTATTTGAATTACTATCGATAGAAATTTCAAGTCTTGGTGCAGCATATGTATCATCTTCATACCAATACTTCTCGTTGTAGTTTGCAATGTTAACGTTATCTGCTGCTGAATCAGAATCAATCTTACCAGCATTCTTTCCTGTATCATTATCAATTGTTGAATAATTTGCTACTTCAACAACATTTGATTTATTTCCTGTAGCGATAGACATTACCATACCTAATACTTTATTGGTATTGTCAACCTTTGAAATAACAGCTAATCTTTCTCTCTTAACTCTTAATGTAACATTTATATCAAGTTTTGACGTGTCATCATTAGATAATGTATCTCCTTTTGGTGTTAGAATACATTTATCACCAAAGTTTGCAGTAACCTTGCTATAGTAGTTTCCATCTGAACCTTTGATATCACCACCTGAATATTGCCATGATACTTTATCTGAATTTTTTCCATTTGTATAGTTTGAAGTTTCTGAAATATTAAATGATGGGTTGTCTATAGTTCTTCCTGAATCATCAACTATTCTATTGCTATCAATATTATCAGGAATCTTGATTTGCTCATTTACTATTTCAAGTGAGTTATCAAAGTAATCATTAATAGAATTAATCTTTACTTGATATTCTGAAGACTCATTTACAACTGTAAGAACATAGTTTAGATATACTTGCATTTCAGTGCCATTAACTTTATCTGCATATAAGCTATAGTTTGGATCACTGCTATATACTTCTTCTCTATAATAGTAATCTGGAGCATATAGACTCATTTGTTCTTTACCATATGTATATTTATCTTCATTTACGTCAGCACCTCTAAATTGTCTCTTAATTACTCCGCTATCATTGATAATATCTGTTAATTTCTTAAATTCATAATGAACTATACCATTTCTACTTACAATGTTTGCAGATGTTAATTTCTTTGTTGTCATTAATCCTACATCAGGTCTTCTAACCAATCCTAGATTAATGTGTTTCATGTATGTACCTGTCGCAACATACTCTGTTCTACTTACTACAACCGGTATTGTTTGAGTTTGTTGATTTTCATCTACAAAATCTCTTTCTTCTACTATCTTTGGTTGCTTACTAATTGTATATGGACCTTTTACTGGGTAAACCAATTGTGCTTCGCCAGTATTTGTACTTGCAACAGCTTTAAATACATCATAAATTTTTCCACTAGAGTCTCTTGTTTGTAATTTAGATTTTAGTGATTCTATCTTATTATCTGATTGACCAAAAGCATCTAAATCGGCAATATTTGCTTGATAATTAATCTTGTTAGTAACACCTGTTGTTGATTTAACTTCACCTACTGTTTTACCATCACCAGTTATTGCAGAGTATCCATATATTTCATTAATTCTATCATTTACTTCATCTCTATTTTTATCAATTGCCATAGAATCATTAATATATGTTTCCCTATGTGTTGATTGATTCATATATTCTTTTGATTTTTCGCTATTTCTCATGTTTCCATACGATGCCAAGAATTTAGTTGGTTCATATGTTTGTCCATCATATGCAAATTCAACATGATATTTATTGTATGCTATTGTAGGTAAAGAAATTCCTTCTGCTTTCCAGTTACCTTTACTATCAGTATATATAGGTTGTTGAATAGCTACTCCTGTTGTATCTCTTAAATCTGCAAGTTGGTCATTTTCATAGATATATACTTCTACATTTTCAATCCTATTTTCATTGCTATCCATAATACCATCTTTTGATTTAGGATTATTCTTATCATTTAGATATTCTTCGTCTTCCCAAACAGTTCCACCTATATCTACCTTAAATACTTTTTCATCTATGCAAAGCAATTTATTGATTGCTTCAAATTCGATTGTAGAATTTGAAATTAGACTAGCACCTGTCTTACCTCCATTAGATATACCCTCGCATCTCCATGGTTCTTTAACATTTACCTCTTCGATAAATACTGTTGGTGCAGTTTCTGTTGCCCAATATATTTCATTTGGTAATTCATATGTTGTATAAATACCTTTAGTTTCTGTAGGCTTTAATACAATATCATTAATTACAAGTTCTTTATTCTCTGAAGCAGTGCTATCATAATATTTATTGTCATAGTAGAATTTACCTTTAATCGTAGCTTTAAATTTGAATTCTGGCATATCTACTAAGTCAAGAATTTTTAAATCTGCTATAATAGATTTTTTTACTTGGAATTTTCCATGTTTCACGTCTATCTTGTTTGTAATAGTTACAACTTCGCCTTCATTAACACTTTCAGGAGTTTCGGCAACTGGAACTGGATTTCCATTGACTTCTCCCTCTACAGTGTAACCTTCCTTCACATTAAGCTCTGTAATGTAATAAATAGGTCTTTCGCCTGATTTGTCCCAAGTAATTCTTTGAGAAACCCAAACTTCATTTTGCTTGATTGTTGGTGTAGCAATTGTCTCTCTTGTTTTACCTCCATCGTATGAAACTTCAACTTTGAAAGTAAACTCTCCGTCTGTCTTTAAATCATTTAATGAATTATTTCCAAATGTGTCATTAGCTATAACTGCTTTTCTAAACTTGATGTATCCTCCTTCTTCTTTTGGTCCGTTAACAGCATTAACTGTAACTGTTGTAGAAGGGGCTACATTAGCAGCTAACAATGTTCCTGGAACTGTTCCCTTGCTATTACTAATATTTTTAACTTCATATGTTGCATCTTCTGGTACATTCTCTTTAACTTCATATTCTGGACTTGAAACGCCTTCTGGCCACTCTACATTTATTGATTTTGTCTCTCCTGCTTTAAGTACTACTGTATGTGAATTACTTGTTACATAATTTGCACCAGGGGCAATTTCTCCATCACTAGATTTAAATGATGCACCTTTCAAATCTACAGTAAATTCAAATGTATCTGTATCCTTTTTAAGAGTATCTGACGTTACTTCCTTATGGATGTCAATTTTACCCTTCATGATTTTTGGCTCAACGTACTCGTTTGTACAAGTAACTTCTACAGTTGATCCGCCTGGAGTAAGAGTAATTGTTTTACTATTTGGTCCCTCGTTCTCACCGAAGCCCTTAAATCTAAATCCTTCTGGCACGTTTACCTCTTGTATTTGAGCTGTTGTATCTTTTCCATCCTTTAATACAATACCATCGATCTCTTTCTGCCAAGTATAATTATTACCTACTACTGAAAGACTATCCTTATCTAGTGTAACTTGTATTGGTGCTGTGTATCCATCTACATTAATGTTGAATGAGAATACATATCCTTTAGCTCTTTCCTCTGTTATGCTATCAGTTGATACAGTTTTAATAATTTTTACTTTTCCTGTTTCGATATTCTTACCATTTGTACATTCAACATCTATATTAGCAGCATTTTTCAAACTTCCTGACTTATTTGTAATTGTATGTGCATCTTCTGCTACGTCTTTTTCTTCAACATCATAATCAAGTTTTCCTTCGGCACTATTGTTCCAAATGAATTCTTCTGATGTCCAATTGTTAGTTTTAGATTCTTTATCTTTAACTCTAATAACAACTTCAGCACTATTTGCACTCTCAGGAGTAGCGGCTACAATGCCTTCTTCATCTAAGTAATACGTTCCTGCGCTATATGTATGACTTAAATATTCAAAGTCATGTTCAGCTGTTATCGTTACTCTAAATTTAAATGGCTTATCATCAGTATCTGTTGTTAACATACTATCAGGGTCTGAACCTGCTAATTTCTTAATTATGTTTAATCTTGATGTTGTTGTGTTAGGTCCATTTAATTTATTGTTAAAGTTACATTCTACTGTAAATACTTTCTTAGCATCTTTAAGATCCTTTAATGGAATCTTATTATCGTCTGGGTCTGTTGATTCTTCTTCTTTTGCTTTTACAAGATGTACTACTTTGTCATCAACTTTACCATAATAATTATATTCTGCATCTACTTCAGGTGTTTCACCACTACCAACTAGAACATTAGCACTATCAAATGTTACACCTTCTGGAAGGTTATATTCTGCACCTGACAATACCTCGTCAACAGTGATATATGGTTCTTTTTCTTTTACTGGATCCCAGTAAATCAAATCATTACTATCTTCACCATTCCAAACCCATTCCATGCTGTTTTCACCGACTTTAACTCCAGTGATGTCAATAATTCTATCTATTTCTCCAGGAAGTTGGGCTAATTCTGTTCCGTCAATGGCTGTACGATGAACATTAACTTTAAATCTAAATGTATAGTTTTTGTCTGCATAATCTCCAATTTTCAAGCCATCAACACCTAGTAATTTTTTCTTAATTATTAAGTTTGCATATCTTAAATCTGGTTTATTAATAGTATTATTGAATACAACATCTTCCTTAACAGGTTCTACAGTGTCTTGATCTATTGTTTTAAATTTTCCTTCAACATCTCTTGGTATAATTACATCTACACCTAATTTTGAAACGTCCTCATTTATTTTGTAGCTTGGTGCATTTTCTCCATACCAAATAATTTCTTGTGTCTTAGCTTTATTATTAGTATATGTTGCATTTGTGATGTTTCCATTTTCCTCTGCTTCAAAAGTTACTGTTGGCGTCATCACCAAAGCTTTTTCTGTATCTTCTGAAATAGTTGGATCTGGTTTTCCATCAGGTTGTAATAAGATATAATTTGTAACTACATAATTATCTCCTTCAACCTTACCTATTAATCTAATATTTCTATTTGCATCTGTGTCTGTTATAACAGCACTAGCATCATCACCATATAGGAATTCACCTTCAATGTCTACATTAAATAATAGAGTACCACCATGATTTATTGCTTCATTTATCTTTTCCTTAGACTCTTTATCTGTTAATGTACCAAAGATTTTTGATAATTCAATTATTCCTCTATGCTCATGTATTTTGTTTATAATTATATTATCGATAGTTTTTACAGTTTCTGACTCTTCTTTAAGTGTTCCTCTTACGGAATGTTTTGACTCACCTTCTGTTTTTGGTTCTGTTGTTGTTGCGCTTACAAACTCTGTTCCTGGAGGAACATTAACCTCAGTAATTCTATAATCTGGTGGAGTATTTCCTATCCATGTTATATCTTTATCGTATGTTTTAGTTATTTCGATATATTTTTTACCTTCATCTTTATCTTCACTTATAACTGCTGATGCACCGTCAAGTACAAATGCATTTTCTAATGTTGTTATAGTTTCACCTTCAATAACATCTATTTGGAAATTGAATTTTAATTTTTTAATTGCACTTAACATTAAGCTTACACGTTTTTCATCTTTTCCAGTTATATCAACTCTCTTGATGATTTTAATTTTTGCAGATTTATGAGTTATCTCTTTATTTTTGAATGTCAATTTAGAAAGATTTGTAACATTTTCTTTATCTACAACTTCAAATGACATTGCACCTGTTTGGTCGATTGATACAGCTGTTCCAATCAACTTAGCAGATTTTGCATATTTTTTGTTTGCATCTGTAAGTTCTTCTGCAGATACATAGTTTTCTGATTTAACCTCTTCTATGTATACCGTAGGAGCATCTCCATACCAATAAATTGGAGTATTAGCATCATTGAAGTTTGCTTCACCTTCTAATGTATCTTTATTAACAGTTACAGGGAAGTCATTAACTATAAGTTTACCATCACCACTATAATGTACTATTTGATTGTCAATATTTCTATAGTAGAAATCACCTGATACAGTTACATTGAATAAAAATGTTCTATTCTCATCTGAAGTATTGCCCAATACTCCTGCATCCTTTTTCTCTACAGTCTTTTTAACCTTAATGTATCCTTGTTGTGGAGAGATTTCATTATAAACGTATAAATTGACAGTTTGGTTATCCATAACTCCTGAGATTACGCCATTTTCATCAACCTTAACGGTCTTATCTCCATCCACTTTTTCTACCTTAGCTAGTCTGTATTTGTGAGTATTACCTTCACGTTCTTTTTCTTTTAATGTAAATGTAGGCTTCTTAACCTCTAGATTACTTATTTCATCTTCGGCTTTTTTGTCTATCTTTGCCTTTTTATCCTCAGCTTCATTATCTATGTTGACTTTTTTGGTATTTGCATCTTTAACTATTTGGTCAATCTCTGTCTGACTTTTACCTTCTTTATCCTTTTCAGCCTGAGCATCTATTTCGTCTTTTCTTGCTTTGGCCTCTTTAGTTATTTGATCTTTTTCTTTTTTTGCCTTTTCCCTTATTCCGATAATTTCGTCATTACCATCCCAATAATAAACACTTGATTCAGCACTTGGATTTTTTGTAGTAAGTGTTATTGTTTGTTCTGTTGGATTCGTTTCTTTTGAGGAAGCACCATCAACTTTTAGAGTAAAGTCAAATCTATCTTCATCTAGATTCTTAGAATCTATAACGTTTCCATTAGAATCTACTACTTTTTTAATAATATTAATTTTGGTTGTATTTAGTTCGATTCCTCTATGTAGCTCATAGAACTCAAACCAGTATAAACCTCTTGCACTTGATGTTAAAGGTTGAGACTGTGCTCCTTGTCCTTTTCTTACTGCCTTCAACTCATGTGACCACAATCCCAAAATATTATCATATGTCACAACTTCATGGAATTCATACAATCTCTTATCACCCACAAGAACATTAAAATATGCCCAAGCGTTTACATATCTAAATTCTATTTTTATGTCCCTAATTGATGTAGAGTCTTTAAACACACCATCATCATACATTTTGATGTAGAAATTTTTGCCATCATCTGGCATATTAACATCTTGCAATATTATTTCGTTTCCATTAGCGTCAATTTCCTTAGACACTATAAGTAAATTTCTATCTCCATCATTATCTGTCTTTGACTTCTTAGCTTCAATATATCTATCAGTTTTATCAGTCTTAACCTGAATTGATGATACTTTACAAAAATCAACTCCTAATCCGTCATCACCATCATTCATATATTTGTATCCCTCAAAAGCATATGGTCCTATCAAATAGAAAGCCTTTTCACCTTCTCCTTCCGGATGATATGATACAACAGGCTTTGTATCTTTCCAACTTGGTGGATTAATGTTATATCCTGTAAACTCGTCATAATATGGTTGCTTTCTATATGTTCCGTCTGATACAGATTTAATATATTTCTCAAAAGCTACTGCTGATCGATAATACTTATTCTTTTCGCCAAGTTTACCTTGGTGTCCAGTAGGCGTACACCACCATGCTTCTTGCATTGGGCTGCCATTGTGATCAACATTTCTATCGTCTATGTTAGCAATTATCCATGATTCTAAATAATCATCTGCTGCTTCCCCATTACCTTCTACAGAGTATCCAGCTGGTTTCTCAGCCTTCAACAATTGTTCCTCTGCAGTAAAAATAGTTCTTGGGCTATTGGTATATTGTTTTACTGTTTCTCCATTAAGGACTTTTTTGGCATTCGAAATTGGAATTGCTAGTTCCGGATTTGTTATATCATCAACATCCGTTCCGCCATCATCCTCATCATCACCAGGTGTATTAGTTCCATTCATTGTAAAAATTCTTATTGGGTCATCACTGTTACTATGTGCTACACTTACGCCATGTGCACAACACATTACTGAATAATGTGAATTTAATATTTTTCTTGAACCTTCTACTCCAGTATAATCTGGATATTTAGCATAATCATATCCTCTTTCACTTCTAACAAATACAGCTCTTTTAACAAAATCTGCTGCGTCAGATTTCATAGGATATATGGTGCTTAATAATGCGAATATCATTGTTCCAAACAATGACACTTTTAAAATTGATTTCATTATATTCTTTCTCATATTAAACACCTCCTTTTTTCTTAAATTGCACAATCTTTCTTGATACCACTACAACTGCAAGTCCTGTAATCATTAGTGTTGTAATCAAGACTGATGTGTATATTAATGTTTCACCTGTCTTTATTAATATTATAATATCGCTACTACTTAAGTCGTTTTCGCCTTGAGCTTTATTTCCAGGTGAAGAGTTATAATCAGATACACCATAGATGTTGTAATCTTCATATATCTCAACTTGGTTATTAACCAATCCTGTATTATTTTCTGTCATGTTCTTTGTAAGAACAAGTTTTAATGTAACTGTCTCACCTTTAGCAAGTTCATGATTTTCAAATTTTGTTGTATATAATGTTCCATCAGATGTTGAATACCAATCACTATTCATTGAAGAATTAAATTCCATATCTTGTGGCTTGTAATCAACAATCTTCTTTACATATCCTGCTAAGTCACCACTATTTGTTACTTTGATATCATATTCAACGTGAACTGTAGAACCGTTTAACGCTTTTGCTGCAATATCTTCTTTAACAAGTTTATCTCCACTATATTCGTGTGTAGTAGTTCCGCTTGAATTTTGTACTGTAACTTTGCTTATACCCATCTCAATAGACATATCATATTTATCTGCTTCAAATAATCCTATATCTATATTTGATGCACTAGCATTTTCAACTACTACTTTATCTGATACAGCTGCATTTCTGATTTTTCCATCCTGTGTAATCTTTGTTTGAACAGCATCAGAGTTAACATTTGTTGCAACTCCATCTTTATGATAAGTTGTAATACCATATTTTACTGTATCGTAATCATATAATACAACATATTTTCCTGTAGCTACTCCAGAGAATTCATATAAACCTGAACCATTTGGAGAAACTGTATTCTTTATAATACCTGTTTCACTCTCAATAAGTTTTACTTGAACTGCTGTGATTGCTTTTTCATCGCCTTCTCTAATACCGTTCTTGTTAGCATCATTCCATACATATCCTGAAACTTTGTATGTTCTATTTATAGTATTTTCAGAATTATCTGCAGGTTGGTTTCCGCTTATTGGAGTATTTGTATCCTCTTGTTCTTCTTCCTCAGAAGAAGCATTTCCATTCATTCTATCAACTTTTATTATATGTGTTATCTTGTTGCTCTCTTTAGTGTTATCTTGTGAAGTGCCTACTGTAGCATAGTTAGTAGCCGAAACTTCATAAGCTTCTGTTTGTATTCTTGGAGTACATACTATCTTGATGCTTATTTCTGATTTTGCTTTTATCACTGGGATACTAATTGATATTTTGTTATCTTTTACTTGAGTATCCCTTGAAGTTTCATCTCCGTCAGATAGTTCATATTCATCTACTTCAAGTACATCAGGGATCTCATCTATGAATTTAACATTTCTTGTTTCTTGCTCTCCATTATTTTTGATTGTAAAGAAGTATGTAATCTTATCATTATCAAGTATTTTGCTATTTACATCCTTGTCTGTAGTTTGATTGATTTCAAAGTCTACAGCTGATACTTTCATATCAACAATTGAACTATATTCTTCTGTTCCATCACCTTTAATTGTTGCAGCAAGCTGTGTTACTTTACTTGTAAGATTATCTTCTACTTTAACAACTTTAAGTTTATACTTCATGAATATTACTTCACCTGGAGCCATTTCATCAAATGTCCATTTAATTTCCTTGTTGTCCCATTTTCCGTCATCTAACCTAACCTCATCATTTAGTAACATTCTATAAGCATCTGCATATGTACACTCAATACTTTCTGATAGTTGCTTTGTAACTACAACATTCTTTATTGTCTTGTTTGTTAGGTTTTCAACACTAATCAGTCTAATAATTTCATCACCAACATTTTGGTATTTATCTGAGTTACTTCCATAAGAATAATCATTATCTTCTATTTTAAATTCAGCATTTTCAACCTTTGTACTTCCATTATCTGAAAGTGTTGTTCCAAGATTTTTTGCATCTACTTTAGCTTCTGCTTCAATTTTTCCAGTTTCTTCTCCACCAATTTCACTAGCTTTAACGTTCATTTTAATTGTCATTTCTCTATTAATGTCAACATTTGGAGCTGTTACTCTTAGTTCATTATTTTCTAGTGTTACATTAGCTTCAACATCTTCACCAGTAACTACGTTATCAACATATGTTGCACCAACTGGTACTGGAATTCTAACATCAATATCTTCTGCCTTTTCTTTACCAACGTTTCTTACGTTGATTGAGATAGGGAATTGCTCGTATTCTCTAACTGTATCTTTTGCAAAGCTTACATCAACGTCTAATTCTGGACCATTTCCTGTTGTAAGTTCAACTACATCTGGGAAACTCATTAAGTCCATATTAGTACCACTTTCATTTGATGTATAGTATGTTGTATATGTTCCAGCTATTGTCTCGTCATGTGCTAAATCTGCAGGTATTTCAAAATTGTATTTGAAATCAAGTGTTTTAGCTGGTTCTAATTCAAAATTCTCATCTTCTGGTACAATCAAGAATGATTTAGCATTTGATAAATCCTCTGCACTTTCGTACCATCCGTTATTCTCATCATTTAAACTAGCTGTTGCAGATTCGCTATTAGAGTAATATACCTTAAAGCTTTCCCCATTATTTGAAGCGATACCTGAAATAAGTCTTGTATCGACTGTTGTTCCACTTCCAAGAGGAGAATTTGTAACCATATCTACTATATTAGCATATGGGAATCTACCTAAAATTTTAATATTTGAAACGCTACTGTTTGTGTTATTCATCATGTATAGATCCATTTCAGCTGATTTAGCATCTGAGTGTACATCAATAAAGTCTGATTTACTTCCTTGAGCAACTGATGTAACTTTAGCACCTTCTTTATATCCTGAAATAGAGTTTACACTGATCAATCCTTTAGGAGCTGAATATGTAATATCCAATGTTGCTCCTTCGTTGTCATAGTTTGTAGCTTCATCATTTTCAAAGCTTACATTTACATTTTCTGTAACTGTAGGAGTTAACTCACTAACTTTGATATCAGCATCAATTAATATGTTTGTACCATTTGTAAGAACTGAACTGTTTTGACCATTTTGTTGTCCACTAATTGTCACCATAATTTTGTTTCCTTCAACAACCTCAGCATTAACTAGTTCTAGTCCTTCGCCATAAGCTATGCTAGCATCTTTTATCTCAACATTTTCTACATTTTCTGGTAAATCAATTGTAAATCTAGAGTTTCCATATATATCTGACCATTCATAGTTGTTATTTAACTCTAATTTAATCTCTACATCTTCATTTACTGAAAGTGTAGAAAGTGAATCTTTACTCATTACTAAATTAATTTTTGATTTTGTATCGTTAAATCTAGTAGATATCTCTGCCGTTCCAAGATTTGTTGCATTCTCAACATATTGATATTTTGCTGTAGCTTCTACTCTATTAACAAATCCAGCAACGTTTTCCAATTCAGCTTTAGAAATATTGGAATTTCCTATTGCTCTTGTAACTGTTATTACTAAGTTTCCTTCAGAGATTGGTTTTGATGTTTCAATTTGTGCAAAACTATCTAAAGTTGTGAAGTCGTATGAATACACATCTCCCTTAAGTTCTGCAACCATTGCACCATTTCTACCATATATTCTTACATAACCTTCATCACCTAGAATTGATTTAAAATTCTCAGCCTGAATAGAAATGTTCTTTGTGTACATATCTGCAGTTTCGATTTCTCTACCATCTTTTAATATATACTTGCTTGAAACATCTCTGATTGTAAGTGATTCAATTATGTCTTTATTTGTAATATTTAATATTTCTCTAGAAACAAACTCTGTTTCATGTTTTTCTTCATTTATGTAATTTGAATACATATTAGCTTTTGATACTTCGTTTGTCTCGTTATTTATATCTAGAGATACTAAATTACCCACTTGTTCATTTAAATCATAAACAAATGTATCTGTATTTGTTGTTACATTTGAATTTTCTGAGTCCTCAGAATCACTGTATGTAATTATTTCTGTTTCGACATTTGAAAGTACCTTTCCAGTCATGTCTTCTGGAATGCTTTCTGGTTCTTCTTGTGGTTCTGGTACTTCTTCTTGAACAGAAGTTTCACTTGATGTAACATTCTCTACTTCTTCAGCTTTTTCCTCAACCGGAGCAGCTGTAACAGGAACTGTTTCTTCGCTCATGTTAAGCTCTAAATCACTTCCGTTATCTTCCGTTGTTTCTTCTGGGGTTGGTGCTGGCACTGGTGCTGGATCTGGAGCTGGAGCTGGAGCTGGAGTTGAAATCAATTCAATATCTTCTACTTCTTGCATATTTAAGTTAATTTCATCAGAACTTGAAAGAACTTTTTTACTTCCAACTAGTGATTCAATTGTAGCAAGATTTATTTCATCTGCTTTCAATCCTTCATAAACATAGGTTACTATAAACTCATCAACTCCAGATTGATTGTAATATCTTTCTTCTTGAATTAATTTTTCTTGGTCAACTAGATATTCATCTTCAAATTCGTTAAATGTAACCATTCTTTTATCATTGCTTACATGAATTGAAACTTGATCTCCCTCGTATTTCCAATTTGAATCTCCGAATACAATATTTTCTGGATTTTGTCCATTTGTATTCTCAGTTCTATTAGCCACAACCAAAACGCTTGATGGTTTTTGGTCGTTTAGTACTGGAACATCTATATTTACATTTGTCTCTCTAATTGGTAATGTATTTTCTTCTGTGGTACCATCTATTTTTATTGAAGTTTGTAAAATAATACCATCACCATAGTCAATATACTTTTCAAGTGATGAGCTAACTGTAGCAGTTCTAGCATCAACCCATGAAACATGTAGACTATTATCGTATGAAACTTCAACATTTTCACCATCAGAATTAACATATGTACCTGTTAGAGTAACTTTTGCACTACTTGATATATTACTATCATTTACATATTTTTCATATTTGTATGATATTGGTAAAATAATATTAGCTTCAACGTTTGAGTCAATTTGTTTTAAGATAATCTCGTTATCTTCAACACTTTGAATCAAAGTGTTATCTTCTGATAACTCGCCTAAAACAAAGTTTAGCTCTTTCCCTTCTTCACTTTCTATCTTAATTTTTGCGTCTTTTAAATATCCGCTATCCTTGACGGAAAGTGATAAGTTAATTGCTTGATCTTTATTATTTACATCACTAACAACCGAAACTTCTTTATCGTTTGTTTCGGTTCTAAAATAGGCGTCAAATTCTACATTGGTAGCAGTTGCTGAACTAAAAATGTCACCAAACCCCGCTGCAAAACTTTGCCCAACGAACAAGAAGTTCGCTGATGTTAATGTAAATATTAGAAGAATAGCAAGCATTTTCTTAAGAATTCTGTTTTCTTTCATCTAATACTCCTCCTATAACAACAAATTTTAGTATCTAAATTATAATTTTATTAAAATCCTTGTGTTTACACTGAGCATTATAATTTATCGTTATCCAAAAATTTGCACACATATCTATTATACACCCTTATGTAAACTATTTCAAGGTTTTTAGCTGTATTTTTTGTCTTTTTTCCAATTTTTTTGCCATTTTTTGTTCTTATTATATATAGTTTTTATGTTTTTTATTGTCCTTTTGAAAAACAAATATTTATATTTACCTTTCAAAAAAACAATATTTTCTTTGATGCATTTAAACATCATTTTCTTCTAAAGTCAAGCCCCATATGGTTTTTAGTATTTTTATTTTGAGTCTGGATAAAGGGAAGAACCCTTTATCCATTCTCAATTATGCCTTATTTTTTTGTATTTTTATTACTATTAGAAACGCTTTTTGCATCTACATCTATGACTTTTTTCTTTATAATAATTATTCCTAATACTACAATTGCTAATCCTGATGTTATTGCAATTATTAACTGATTGTTAATTACGTCTTTATAGTATGTACCAGTAGGTGGTGTAAATGTGATTAACTCTGTTGCACTAGCATCATGTTCGTCCAAAGAAATATAGAATTCACCATATTTAGGATTTGTATTTCCTGGGACAACCGTCATATCCCTTCTACCTACCGAGTTTTCATATTTTAAGATTTCTGCTAAGTTATCATATGACATACTGTCTGCATCAGTTTGCGCTGACGTATTCTTAATTACTGTTATATCAAGAACACTAGCCACCTTAAATAATTCTTCGTTTGAACCTTCTAGATTAATTTCTTCTCCAAGTCTCTCCTTATCCATAACTACATTCATTGGCAATGAATTATTGTTATTTGCAATTATGCCATCAATGCCTTTAAATGTGTATGGCAACAATCTCATTTCAAATCCTGCATTATTTGTTCCTTCTGTTTCGTTTGTATCGTTTACAGTATCAATATTCATAGCAATATTTCTATGTGACTCTATAATATATTTTCTATCGTCTTTATCTAGAATAAATAAGCCATTTGATACTGTTCCATCTATTAATCTATTAACCGGAGTACCTCCACCATCAAGTTCCTTAACAGAAACTGATTTCCAATAATGATCTTTTTCTCTATTAAATTCTGAATCAAATACTGCATCATTATCTACATAATCCATTACAACACGTACTCTTGAAGATACTGGGACATCATGATTTTTATCATTTATTCCTGTGTAATAGTATGTACCTATTCCTATATCTCCAGTTACCTCATTTAGACTAGGATCCTTTTGAGTAAGATCGATATATTGTGTATTTCTATTACCATATGATAAACCATCTGACTCAATATTGTTTCCATTTTTCTTGTACTTAGCATTTTCTCTTCTTATAGCTTTTGCATATTCTAACATTTGATCTGCTAATACTTTCTTTCCTGATAAATTCTCTATGCACTTATGAGTGTAATCTATTTCACCGATATTTAGAGCAACCAACTTGTATCCTATTTCGACATGTAATCCCTGAAGAATGTCGTTATCCATATTGATGTATCTAAAGTTTTGAGTTCCTTCATTATTGTTTCCTAAATACTCTAGCTTTTTCTCTACCTTGTCGATTTGCTGCATTACATCAGTTGCAACAGACTTATCAACATTTAATTTACTTACTGCTACTATGAATCTATCATTATTTAAAGCTGCTATTATTATAGGTGCTTTTCGGTCTTTAGTTCTTACTTCATTAATTTCTTGCTTTGTCTTTACTACATAACTCAAATCATATACTGCATTAAATAATACCTTATCATCATTTGATGTTAATTTTATTGAGCTTATTTCCTTGTCAAGTACAATCTTATTTTCAGGTCTTTCAACTAAACCAATATTGATATTTGATATAGTCTGACTAATATCTTCATCCGACTCAAAGTCAGAATCTCCTGATTCTGGTGATGCTTTTACATCACTTCCAGAAATATACGTATATGTTCCATTTTTAGTATTATTAGCAGTCTTATTTTTGTCGTTGTATGTATAAATAGAGTTTTTATCAGAATCTGCATACATATCATAGAATTCATGAATCATATAATGTCTTCCATCTGTTTTGTTTGCTTCATACATATCATGTCCATTACTATTTGTAATGATTTCAGAGTTTGACATTACTTCAAGTCTTTTTGACTCATTATCTCTGACTTTACTTGAATTGTCGTTATTCTCCACAACGATTGTAGATTTATAATCTTGACCATTATATACTGCTGGTGTTTGTCCATATCTCTTTCTATAATAGTTTGCTGTATAAGTTCCAACTTTATCTTTATCCGAATTAAAGTTCGTTGCCCATGCTTTACCATCAGCGTTAAGAGCAGTAGGCTCTCCAGTTGTTATATTACTCTTAGCAGTATTTGACTTGTCAATACCATATCTAAACCTTACAACGTAATCACCTGCAGGAATATATTTAAATTTATATTCTCCGACACTTTGTACTATATCTCCGTCCTTTTCAACTTTTGTTCTTGCTGTCTCTGTTGTACTAGTAAATCCTGTTAGACTTTCGTATGTCTCACCTCCAAATACTTGTAGCGCTTCATTGGTTGGCCATAAGAAATCATATTCAGTGTATTCTTCTGTTGCATTTCCATTCTTTGCCCCTGAAGGAATTACTATTTTTTCTACAAGTTCTGTTGAAAGTCCACCTATAAGAGCTTCCTTACCATCCTCATATATACCATTTCCATTAGACTTATACAACGCATTTCCTTCGGATGTATTAACTTCTTTCATGTCTTCCCATGCCTTACCAGAAATAGTTTTATTATAGTCATCTGTAGTTAGTTGTAAACGAGCTCTTGATATATATGTATCGTCTTCATATCTTGATTCATTATTATATTCCTCGATATTAACATTGTCTGGTGCAGAGTTTCTATCAATTTTACCTGCTATGGTGTTTGTTCCTTGATTAAATGTAGAATATCTTGAAATTTCAACAATATTCGACTTTGTTCCTAATTTTATTGCCCTAGATATATTGTTATAATTACCCTTTTTAACTCTATAAGTTAAATAGTAATCTTTGATTTCTCCAGATCCGATTGAATAATAATCACTACCACTACCATCAAATGTAAATGTAGTCTTATTATATCTATATCCATCTGAACCTTTTGTATTATCACCATATGCTATATTAACTACTTGATTATTTGCTGCATTCAATGCTGTTAGTGATAATATATTTGTGCCTGTTCCTAAAGGATTATTAACATCAACAATTACTTCTCCCTTAGGATTATTTCCTGAAACTGACGACTCTATTTGACTTACGTCGTTAGTTCCGTTAGCATTTTTAATATATCTTATTACGTTGCTTGTTACCAATTCCAATGATTCTTCTGAGTAGTCATTTATACTGTATACGTGCGCATCATATGTTGGTGAAGCATTATAAATTGATATCTTATATGTTAAGAATGCTTCCATTTCTGTACTTTCAAGACCATTGCTATAATTCATTAATTTCTTGTAGAAATCATATAGTTCATCATAATCTTTATTGTTTTGATATAGTTCTGCTCTATAATAGTAGTCCGTCTTAAATAGTCCTATTCTATAGCATGTTGTACTATATTGGTCTTCTGTGTACATATCATCAAAGTATCCATCAATTTCTAAAGGCTTATTAATTCTTTGTGCTAATGATTTAAATCTATATGTTAGTTTTCTTCCATTGACAACTACTGTTGCTTTTTCCAAATCTTTTGCAGCATATAAATCTGCTTCACTTCTTCTCTTTAAGCCCATATTAATGTGTAATGAATATGGATATCCAGCTCTGTATGTAGTAGTTCTTCCGCCTTTTGTATAATCTTT
>Ga0247611_10000794_pt1 | contig 61000 bp, 106 predicted proteins | sample 177DNAGHGhighgp2_FD_192422 | JGI IMG/M metagenome (GOLD analysis project Ga0247611, IMG submission 192422) | Sheep rumen microbial communities from Palmerston North, Manawatu-Wanganui, New Zealand - 1770 DNA GHGhigh gp2 | ecosystem: Host-associated > Mammals > Digestive system > Stomach >... | reverse complement strand
TATATAAAACAATTAACTTATTTCACACAAATAAATACGTATAAAAAACTGTAACGAAGAAACAAAAAAACCATGAGCTATCATGGTAGAATAAATCCAAAATTAAGAAACTAGCAAGCAAGAATCTGCACAAACTGCGAGCATTGATATCCGTGTGATACAACTAAAAAAATAGGGCAACTGTGATACTGACATGCCGGATTTACATTTTTGCTGTTTACCGGCATTGTTATTATCTCTAACCTGCTGATAACGGATAATAACGTATCGCAGTACCTCCTGAGCGGGTCTTAGAAAGGGGACTGCATTTTTGAGAACCTTCATTGTGGGAGATGTAAAGCAGAAACGCAGACGGGCTTACACGAATAAATAAAAATGAGGTTCACCGTCGCTGGTTTTGAAGCTATGGCGAGATAGGCTTCATGTAATAGGTTCGATATGATTCCTTCCAGCATTTATCGAGGATGTGGTGTAACGGTAACACGCGCCGCTTGGGACGACGAGTAGCAGTTCGACTCTGACATCTTCGACTTTAACCGCCGATGAGTGTCGTACATCTTGGCCAGTCTTGCAAAAGCAAGTGGACGGTATATAAATTAAACTCTTTGTCTATGTATAGATGCGACTGTACATAGCTGCATGCGGATATGTCGGAATGGCAGACGATACGGACTTAAAATCCGTTGGGTTTATCCCGTGTGGGTTCAAGTCCCACTATCCGCACCAGTCCCCAAAAGGGGGTTTACTAACGGTTGATTGGCACTCTGGAAAGACAGAGCAAATACAGGTGGCGGAATAGGTAGACGCTTATACTAATAAGACAGGCTTCGGCACGTTGCCGTAGTGGACTGAAAGTCGGTCGATGGAATGCTTGTCATGTAAGGTGCAAATCCTTACCCTGTATCTATGCAGCGATGACCGAGAGGTTTAAGGCATCTGTCTTGAAAACAGAAGAGTGTAAAAGCTCCGTTGGTTCAAATTTTACTCGATGCACTTTATGCTCCACAAGCTCAATTGGTTGAGCTGACGGCTTATATCCGTCCGGTTCTGGGTTCGAGTCCCAGGTGGAGTACTAATTCTATTCTAAAACAATTGAATAAAGGAGAAAGAATATGAACAAAATTAAGTTAACTTCACAGGAACTGTTTGATGTAATTAAACCATCCTCCAGAAAGGCGTATCTTGCTCAGCTCACAGATAACGGACTGAGTTTTAACCCTGTTGATATGTTTTCTACATTCATCAAAGAAGCTGCAAGATGTAATGATTATAACGGTGATATTATTTTCGATATTGAATATCTTACAGAACGATTTATATCTTATCGCGGCGAAGAATTTGAACCCGTATGGATTGGATTTAGAAAGCTTGGTGTTGATGGCACAGATTATGTTCTTCTCAGATTGGAAAACGATATTCCGTGGATTTCTTTAACAAAAGAATATTTTGCTCTGTACTCTGTTTCTTTGGAGCACAATGAATACGAAGGATTATATAACGTGATTCTAAATAAATATAACGTTTAAGGATAAAACTATAAATAAATTACCTAAAGACTATCTTTTGAAAGGTGAAAACTATGAACTATAGTCGTGGAATCCAACCATCGTGCTGTTCCAAAGAAGAATACTATGCCAAGTTTTGCAAACACTGGTATAAACTGGAAGATAAAAAGCCGTTTGATGGTCAGTGTGTTATGCTGATGATGTCCGATGGTACAAATGACCACGATTTCTGGTCTACAACTGAAGCAGTTTACTATGCTGGAAACTTTTTCGAGCCCATTGTTCGGGATGTTGGTTTGACATACCATCTTCTGGATAGCGATTACCATATTGAAGGCTGGAGCCAGCCTGTTTCGATGGAGTGGGATATAGATGAGTAAGCGTGGATATTTCGGAATCGGAATCTATCACAGTAAGACAGCAGAGAATGTTGGTACGCTCTGGAGAAGTGCTAACATTCTTGGTGCTGACTTTATCTTTACTATCGGCAAACGGTATCAGAGACAATGTTCTGATACTTTGAAAACTCCAAAGCATATTCCTTTGTTTCATTATGAAACATGGACAGACTTCTTAAACCATACGCCGTACGACTGTCCTGTTGTTGCAGTGGAACTGGATGAACATAGCGTACCTCTGGAAACCTATAAACATCCTGAACGCTGTATCTATTTGCTTGGAGCGGAGGACAATGGTATTCCAAAGGACGTTCTGTGTAAATGCAAAGACATTATTCAGCTGATGGGAGACAGGTGCATGAATGTTTCCACGGCTGGAAGCATTGTTATGTACGACAGACTGGCAAAACAGAAAGGCTATCATAATGAACTGCAACATGTATAAAGAGAAGTTTGATGCAATAACATCAGACAATGAGTTTATATGTTCCGTGTGCAATATCACAAAGAACGCTGTTCCAATCCATGGAAATACTTCTGATTGTCCGCTGCTAAAGTGCTTGTGGTGTGGATGGGTCGGCAAGAAAGAAGACTTGACTATGAACGAACATGATGAACCAAAGCGCTGTCCCGTTTGTGACCATGATGAATTCAAGCACTCGACAGCTTACACAAATTACGAAAACATGGATTGGTAATTATATTTTATCAAATGTTTTTAGCGCATTCGAAAATCACCATAAAGGAGAAGCTACCGGAGACTCCTGACGCCGCAAGCGCCTCGGCTATTCCGTGAACCAATGTGCCACCCAAACAATCCGCAACCGCGGCGAAAGGAGTTTACGGATGTATCAAGTATGTGCAAAGTATTGTGGAACAACAATATCTCTTGAAGAGTTTGAAACACAAGAAAAAGCAGAGCATTTTTCAGAAAGCCCGTTTATTTTATTCTACAAAGATGAAATAGAAAACGGAGAAGAAGACGAAATAATTTATCCAAGCGAAATGTGGGTTGAAGAAGCTTTGCCTTTTACAGACCCAACAGTTAAACAGCCAGAATATGAGTTCATTTGCGATGATGATTTGCCGTTTTAAAGATTGGAGAAATTAAATATGAGCGAATATTTAGAAAAGGCTGAACAATTTCTGCGTTGCAGTGATACTAAAATTGACATTGTTCCGGCTGGAATAGTCGATGGATTTCCATTTGGCGAAGATGACCAGCCGCACAACAAGTATAAGGTTACGCTTACCCGTGGTACAAAGTCTTATACGTTTCCTTTTTACGATAGTTATCATAACTTCAAACATGGAATTAAACCGAATGCCTATGACGTACTTGCATCGGTGCAATCATATCCTATACAAGGAGATATGTGGGATTTCGCAAGAGAATTTGGTTACAAAATAGACAGTGAACAAGCTTATAAACGTGTTAGAAAAATATGGCTTGATTGTAAAAACCAGTATGATAACCTCGCTCAGTTGTTTGGGTTGTACTTTATAAAGGAGCTGGCTGAAATACAATGACACGGGAAACTTATCGTAAAATGCATGGTCTCGAACTACCGTCAGGAAAACACTGTAAACAGGAATATCGTGTATTGATTATACCAACTCCAGTAGGCCCGTGGTATCAATACACCATCCAAGGACTTGATGAAGCCAGACAAAGCATACTCGGTGCATGGAATGCAGAAATAACCAGAGTAAGTGATGGGAAGGTGATTCAATGAGCTGGATTCCAGTAAAAGAAAGACTGCCAAAGGAAAACTCATCTGTATTAATTACAGCAAAAGATAAATCAAACAACAAGATACAGGTAATATCTTGTGACTGGGGTCCTGTTATTGACATGGAAACAGGTGAAATAATAGGCAACACCAGTTTTGTAAACTATGTTTCGATTGACAATACTGACATTTGTATAGACTATAACGACAATAAAAATTTTAAGACTCTTGCATGGATGCCATTTCCTCCACCATTTGAAGAAGGCTTCAGAGTAATTGTGGCTGGGTCAAGAACGCTTGAGAATTATCAGCTGGTTAAAGACGGTCTTCTAAAAATGTTCACTAAGCGCTGGCCAACATCCATTGTATGTGGAGAAGCAAGAGGCGCAGATACGTTAGGACGAAAATTTGCTGAAGAATATCACATCAAGATTGATTCATTCCCGGCTGACTGGAATGCATTTGGAAAACAAGCTGGTTATATTCGCAACGAACAAATGGCAGATAACGCAGATGCATTGATTGCATTTTGGAATGGAACATCAGCCGGAACTAAGCATATGATAAACACTGCTAGAAAAAAGAATCTTCAAATACGAGTAATTAAAATTTAAGCTATTTTTTTAAAATTGAAGGAGATAAAACTATGTGCAAAGATTTTGCAGAAATTATAAAAGGAGCAACTCGTGTAAAAACCAGTTCATTAAATGGTTGGTATTGGATTACTCCATCTGTTGCAATTGAATTCCTAAAGAAAAATATAAAGAATTTCAGAAATGTAAACAAAAATATTGTAAACAGTTATGCATCAGACATGGCAGCTGGAGAATGGAAAGCAAATGGAGAAACAATTGTTTTCAGCACAGACGGAATACTTCGAAATGGTCAGCATAGATTGAACGCTATCATTGAAAGCGGAACAGCTGTTTTATGTTACGTTGTATTTGATGCACCTCAAACTGAGTTTTATGACAACGGTTATAAGCGTAGTAATGTTCAAATTCTCAGAGCACAGGGTGTTGCGGCGACTAATCTTATGGTAGGTATCGCACGGTTTATTGTAGCAGGAGGAGCAACAGCTGGCAAAAGTTCTAATGCTGTTGTCAACAAATATGTTGAGACAAACTTTGACTATTTAGCAAAAGCGCAGAAAGTTATTTGCACGAAAGGCGGCGCTCCTGGACGCAAAGCTGCATGCGGAGCAATAGCCTATTGTCTTATGCGTAATAGTGATATTCCTGAAGCAGAAATTGCTGATTTCTTCAAAGTCGTAAATTCTGGAAACTCTGCAGGAGTAGAAAAAGACCCAAGTTCTGCTCTCGTAATCAGAAACCAGCTTATGAAAATGCAAGGTGGAGGACAAGCTAACCAAGCAAAGCAATTAGAATATACAATCAAGGCTATTGAAGATTTCCATTCTGATATTACTCGCAAACGTAATTATACAAATGACACACATAATGCAGAAAGGCTTATTAAACAGGTACAAGACCTTGATAAGCTTAATTTCCAAGTAGTTGCATAATCAAAATTTAAAGTTTATAAGGAGAATAAGGAAATGAAAGAACGAATGACTGTACACAAAGCCCTGAGTGAACTGAAAATCATCGGCGAGCGCATCGAAAAGGAAATCTCTGGTATGAATTTCCTGGCTGTCAACAAGCACTCCAATGCGAAGATGAACGGACTTCCTGTCGCTGATTATATCAATCAGACAAAGGACAAGTACAAGTCTGTCATGACACTGATTAACCGTAGAAACGCTATTAAGCGTGCTGTTACAAAGTCCAATGCGACAACAATGGTTAATGTAGGGGACGAAGAATATACCGTCGCTGAAGCTATCGATATGAAAAACTTCGGCATGAACTACCAGCGTGGTATGCTGTCCCGGCTGGAGTCTCAGTGGCGTTCTGTTCAGTCTATGGCTGAGCGGGAGAACGGAGACAAGCTTGACCGCAGGGCTGATGAATATATCAAGTCCCTGTATGAAAACGCTGACATGAAGAACATGTCTGATGAAATCAAGAAGGTTCGTGACGCCTTCGTTGAGTCTCAGACAATGGACATCATCGACCCGATTGGTGCAGAAAAGACAATGGCTGACCTCCGAGACAAAATTGATGCCTTCATGTCCGAAGTGGATTCGGCTCTGTCCGTTTCCAACGCTCTCACGACCATCGAAGTGGAGTATGAAACACTGTGAAAGAGTTTGAAATCTACTGGGACGACCTGACAAAAGAATGTCAAGAGCGTTTATTTGAATTCCTCGGTGGGGAAAACGGAAACTATGATGTTTTCCCTATTGCTACTCTTCAGTTGGAACAAGATAAATAAAAACATAAGGTGCAGGGTGAGAGAACTCTGTTAAATGGACCTACAGGAAAAGGAGACGTCCTTAAACCACGGCAGCAGCCTTATTTTATGATGCGGGATATATCAGCGGTAGATGACTTGGCTCATACCCAAGAAGTGGCAGGTTCGACTCCTGCTCCCGCTACAAAATGTTACAAAGGGGGAGAAAGAGTGTATTGGTGTGACGCTTACGAGAATAAAGAATCAATCCCTTTTAAGGCGTTTAAAGGAAGACATATTCTAAGTGGTGTTTCCTACGGAAACGACTCTGAAGGGTTTTCAATGATTCAATTCATGCTGGACGGTATCTCTTACGATGCTGTCTGCGACCCGGACGATGGATATCGTTCGTCTCTTGGAGGAGTATACCTATCTGAAAAACCATGCCCTAAGAATCTTCCAAACATCAAAGTTGAAATTAAAGAAACACAGAAAGAAACTAATATAAACGGAATTATCTTTACAATTGAAGATAAGCGCAGACCAAAGAAGCCTATTCTAATTATTGGGACAAACTATGATGACAAGTGGTATCCGTCTTGTGTTATGGATTATACACCGGAGAATCTTGTTGATGTTCAAGAAGAAGGAAAAAAGGTAAAACTTATTTTTGATAATGGAGATGGCTGGGTTTGCACGGATGGAGAAACGTGGACAAGAAAAGTTCCGACAAGCCAGTTAAAAATAAAATCAATTGGAGTATTTAAAATAAAGGAGTAACAATATGACAATTGCAGAATGTCAGGTTGAAACAATAAAACACATTGAAAACGTTCGTCACTTTATTAAAATATTCACAGATAAGCTTACGAATCGTGGAATTAAGCACGACAAATGTAAATTAGAAAGTCCTGAAGTTGAAATCTTTGCTGAATATACACCAAAGCTTGCAACAACAGAGTACGGTTCAGATGAATACAAAGACTTTTTGAAAGAGATGCAGAAAGCTCTTGAGCATCACTATGCAAACAGCCGGCATCATCCTGAACACTTCGAGAAAGGCATTGACGATATGAATCTGGTTGATATCGTTGAGATGCTGTGCGACTGGAAAGCTGCTTCAATGCGTCAGATGAATGGTAACCTTCTAAAGAGTATTGAAACAAACGCAAAGCGTTTCGGTTATGACGACCAACTAAAGCATATCTTTATAAATACAGCCAAACTGTTTGACGAAACACATGAATAATCAATATGAGTAAGAGAGTGATATCATGAACGAGAAAATCATATGGGATTTTCTGTATGATAAAACCCACAATGCTTATGGAACAGCAGCTATTATGGGAAATCTGATGGCTGAGAGTTCTCTGAATCCAAAAAGTGCCACAGGAACCAAGAATAAAAACTATGTTTCTGATGCGGATTCTGGGAAGATAGACTTCGTTCACGATAGCGTAGCGTTCGGCCTGGTTCAGTGGTGCTTCTGGTCTCGCAAAGAAGCTTTGCTTAAACACGCAAAAGAACGTGGGACTTCTGTCGGAGATATCAATACACAATTGAGTTATATGTGGATTGAGATTCAAAAATATGCCACTGTTATTGATGCAGTAATGAATGCAACAAACATCAGAACAGCATCAGATATTGTAATGCTTAAGTACGAACGACCTGCTGGAACAGGAGAAGCCCAGCGTCAAAAACGCGCAAACTATGGTCAGAAATATTATGATCAGTTTGTCAAACAAGATAAAGATACAATCAAAGTTCAACGTTCTAAAGTTGAATACTGGCAACAGACTTTGAAAAATATACTGTAATTTATTACGTCTTGTATGCGAAAACCGAGAACGATATTCACTCTTGGTAGCCGGGATAACCAAGAGTATAAAAAACCCGGCACTCAAAATAGCTAATGCATACATAGCTTTAAAAGATTTAGCAGCAGTGTGTTAAACTGTACAGCTAAATTATTTGCATGATGACGCAAATAATGAAATCGTCTACCTGTCTATCGGAATTAAAGACGGGGCTAAAGTTCAAAATGCAAAGCTAAAAGAGAAAAGCTAAAAACTAAAAGTTCAGTTTTAGTAAAGCTTAAAGATAGAAGCTGTTTTTTTGTTGTTATATGTGTTATTGATAAACAACAAAAAGAACGGCAAAAGTTTACGCAGTAAAAATCGATAAAATCCTGGGTAAAACGGTTTGCGGATGAATATCCTGTCGCTCAGTGATCCGCCAGGCTGCGTGCAAGACGTATTTTTTTATCATAGAAATGGGATTAGTCGGTTCAACTCCGACAACTATGAAAACATACTTTGTATGAGAAAGGATTAAAAATGAAGTGTATAAAAGGATATGAAATTAAACCTATGAAGTCTGCTGCAGGCTGGTATATGGGAACTGTAACCAAAGAGGGTTTTCCAAACTGTAGAATGACCAGCCAATATTATAAAACAGCCGATGAGGCACAGAAAAACATGAAACGTGATTATCGTTATTGTATGGAAAATGAATTCTGTTCTAAAGGACGGCCGTGTATATGAGAGAAAACGCAGGATTTTTGATTGTAGCATCTGTGCCTGTCGCAGAAAGCTTGGAAATTGTTATCGGATACAAAGAAACTTCTCTTGGTGAACAATACGTATGCTGGTATTGCAAGAACAATGATGATTATTTCTGGGGTCGGTATGCTAAGAAATATGAAGATGTAATTCATATTATGATGGAGCGGATAGAGACATACTATCCGATAAAAGAAAATGAAGAAGATAATAACACTGCAACTGTGGATTGATGATGAATATTTGCCAAAGGAAGATCAAGGTGGATACGATATGGACGACAACATTATCTTGCAAGATTTACAACAGGAGATAAGTTGTTGCTGGCACAATTTTGAAATAACCAAATTTGAAACAGCGGTGATAGCAAATGCGAAATGCTTTACACATAACTCTGACAACATCATTCAACATGGAGCCTCTTGAAACAACAGAAGAGGCCATACAAAGACTTATCGACATCCTAAAAAGTGAAGGACTCAATGTTGAAAGCTATGAGGTAATAAAAAATGAAAGAATTCAAAGTAACAATATTTGTTCAAGCAAGCAAGACAATGGTTCTTCCAGCTGAAAACGAAGATGATGCTATGGAAAAAGCGTATGAAATCTGCGATGTAAATACAATTCCTATTGAACCAGACGACGCGCCTGAGTTTTGGATTGAAGACATAAAGGAGCATCATCATGAAAACACGCTGTTGGATGACTGAAGAAACGCATGGCGCTTTTTGTCTTGGCTGTGGATGTTGCTCTGAAGACCCGCAAGAAAGATATGAATCAAGAATTCAAGTTCTTGAAGAAAGAGTTTATAATCTGGAGACAAAAGCTCGCGATTATAAATATGATTACAACTCAACAAGACTGTCTAGAAAGAAGTTCTACAGTCAGATAAACATCGAAAAGACTGAAGATGAAATTCAAAGACTAAACGATTTGATTCGGTGTTACAGAAGTGAATTGAAAAAGCTAAGAAAAAGGTGATATAAATGTTTCTGATTAACACCGTAAAAGACTTTTTTATATCTGGAAAAATACCAAAAGAAGCAGCTAGGCTTGCGTTTGACTGGAAGACTGCTGCAAAACTTATATCTCAGTACAAACCGTATGTAGCTTACGCTGGCTTTCTAAATAATAAAGCCAGTTTTTTAATTTACCAAGGTGGTATTGCTATATATCCGCAGGAATTATTGCTGACGGATACGGATGTTCCTGTTTTAAGAATGGACAATCACTCAGAACCAATTTTGTGTTACGTAAAAGAGTATGAAGATTATGCTCTTACATGGACTGAAGACTCACTGGATTTGCTCACAGTTAAAATCAAATCTAACGACAGGAGAGAAACATATGGCGTTGGAGAAAAGTAATAGTCCTACATGGGATGAATTTCTTTCTGGTTTTACTGATTACAGGTCTATCACTAATTATTTTGATTTATACAGTATTGCAGATAATAAAAATGCTGCGTCTGTCAGAGCCCTATTTAAGACCAATTTTGAAGAAGCAAAACAGGACTATGTGCTTCTCACAGAACTGGTTATGGTATTAAACCATAAACTATGGTACTGGTATGAGAAAAACCCTGAAAGTCCAATGGTTTCAACATATGACAAGCTTTATAACAAAGCAAATGAGTATGCCTTAACTCATTTGAATGATGAGGAAATCAGATATTTTTCATCCATAACAGATTAAGCTTAGAATCACCGCCACAAGTGGCGGTAAAACCATATGAAATTCGCGACAAATCGAAACGCTATCGAATCCCTATCAAAATGCTTAATATATTGTAAATTAAAATGTATCTGAAACTATTTTGCAAGAATTATCCAGATTGATAACGAATTCATCTCTATTTTTCATGTCAATTTGGACATATAAAGGGTGGTAAAAAATGCAAAAGGTAAATGTATTTGCTCAATATCCGCATGGTGGTTCTTTCTACAAAAGCGTATATTGTTCAAGTAGTACGACAATCAATGAGATAATCTCCAAATGTAATCTAAGTACACTTGGAGCCAGTGTGTATTTAAACAGTATAAGACTAGCAAAAGCTCAATGGGATGATCCATTGTATAAGTACAAAACCACGGAATTTGCGTTTCTATCTCTGCGATATGGTGAATTGACCGAAAGCCGTAAGGCTAGACAATAACTATGGTGAGAGCTGTTTTGTGGATGAACAGCTCTCATCTTTTATAAGGAGAAACTATATGGCTTTATACTATTTAATCGATGACGATGAAGAGCTCCGATACGAAGAGGGGCAAGAAGATGATTTACTGGATTATTGCATTTCGTCTGACTATTTCATGGAATGCGATGACGATTTTGAAGAATGGTTTAATGAAACCGAAGGCACAGTCTATGTAGCAGACCATGAATTTGAACCAGCAGCAATATTGAAAGAGCTGGACTATAGCGCATATCGCGAAGAATTAAGCAATTGGGCTGATAATGAAGCTGAAAACGCGTATAGTGATGCAAGGTATGAATTGCGTGACTGTTCGAATGGAGACCATTTTGATGTATGCAATTACACAATCTACGTGTATAGCGACGACGAAGAGGAAGAAGAGGAATTTACACAGGAAGAACAAATTGATAACAATAATGAAATCCTTCTCGCTCATGTCAATAACCAGCTCCAGAAAGAACAGGAAATCAAAAATGAAAACAGTCGTTTAGAAGATGCATTCATGGCTGTATTTCAGAAAATCTGAAGACAACGCGAAAGCGTGTCGATAGCCCGTCCGTGTCGTATGACACGGCTCCGGGCGTTTTACAACACAACTTACTATAAGGAAAAAGGAGAAAAACTATGTCTGTTGTAAACATCACCCTCATTACCAATGCCGGAAAGAAAAAGGACCAGGTTTCTGACTCTACTACTGTGCGCCAGATTTACGAGAAGTTTTCTGTAAATTATGACGCGTGCACGAACACGATTGATTCTGTACCGCTGCAGATTGGTCAGCTGGACAAGAGCCTTCGTGAACTGGGATGCGGCGAAAATGTCCGCATGTCTTCTATTGTGAAGGCGGACAATGCTGCTGAAATTCTCATTGCTGGAACTGCGGCCATTGTGAAATCCAAGTACAAGCTGACTGACTGGGCGGCTGCTCTGAAGTTTGACCCTGATCTCGGTCTGTATGATGATGCAGATGAACCTATTTTCAAAGTGTTCATTGAAGAAGGCCCCGGTTCCCTAAACAGCAACGGTGTCGTATGGTCTGAAATTCCCGACGACAATGGTTTTGCTGTTGCTACGCTGATTCTTGACCCGTCCGTGGAAGACAAGCGCGCGATGGTGAAAGAGAAGCAGGGTCTGGCACTGCTCAGGCTGAAGGAAGTCGAAGAGAACCTGGAAGAAGTCATTAAGGAAGCACAGGCTAACGAAGAGGAGATTGACAAGATGGTTCAGTCCGTCTAAAGGTCTCCTTCAGGGGCGGTCGTCTGTGGCCGCCCCTACTTAAACTAAAGGAGACAAAACTATGTTTAAAGAAGCTATATCATCCCCGATTGCGCCGTTAACTCAGAATTATTTCAAAACATTATCCCGTCCGGATAGAGAACTGGACTGGAGCCTGTCATCTTTGGGCGCTGCGTTGCTCAGACCAAGGATTGAAAATTATCAAGGTGTTTATGGCTATATGGTAAGTGGTGCAACAAAAGAGAGTGCGCTTGTACATATTGGCGAAGTTATTCAAGACAAAAAGACCCGTAAAGAAGTATGCAAGAATGAACCGTTTGTTGTCTATCATATGATGAGTTTGACAGCAGAAACGGTAAACTATATTAAAAGGCATATGGAAGAATTCGGCTGCGAAGAAGTTAAAGCAATAGAAGCTTATGTAAAACAGGAGCTTTCGATGGACTTGTTTGCAGCTTTTACGAACAAGGAAACAAACAGTGCGTTTATCTTTACCGGAACAAGCAATCTCGCACTGTATCATTTATGCTTAGCGTTTATATCGACTCTTCTTCCGGCTGTATTTGAATCTCAGCCAATTACACCGGATGAAGTTCAGATTGTAAAGGCTTTGAGTCATCGGACTTCTGCTCAGTTTGTAGACTTATTGAGTAAAGCGCTGAGTCCTATGAAACATGAGCTTATGCGTGCTGAATTGAATCAGTGCTTCAGAGGATTCAGAGAAGCTAAGATTCAGGCGGCCGAAAGAACGGTTAATGAGATGCAATCACGCATTGACGAGCTTATGGAACGTTATCGCAGACAGATTGACGAATTGAATAATGCAATTATAATGTTTGAAGGATTAAAGGTTGTAAATTCTGATAGCAACAATGAACAGGAACAGGAAGCAATTGACTATCTCGTCGATAATCCAAGACTGCATAATGTATCTTATTCAAATGGAGCTCTTAGCTTTGACGTTGATACTTATCTTACAAATATCGACGTAATGAAGTTCAGGAACGCAGTCAGAACAAAGGATATCTATGACTCTTATCGACTTAACCAGAATTCTCCGTTTGCGTCTAAGAACAACAGGAAGATGCTTCTGGATGCGTTGTTTAATGAATACAATCCGAAGCTGTTCGTTAAGATTCGTGGACACATTGTTCTGCAAATTAACCGCAATTGGATGGATGCACCTCGCGGTAACGATTTTGATGAAACAAATCTAGCTTTAGCAAATTGTCTGACAAATCCGCATTTCAAGCTTCATAGTTGCCCTGGACAGAATAGAGAGCAGATTATACAATGTCTACGTGAAGCTGATATTGTATCTGCTATTGAATGTTCCATCGCGGCAACAGGAAGTGTAAACATTGCAGAGACTGACATTACATTCCGTCCGTTCGTTCAGGAGATTTTGTCTTCTGAAAGAAAGATTATCCATAGAGAAGACGGTGTTGATATGACACCGGCTGAAGCTCTTCTGTGGCTGACTAAGAAATAAGGAGAAGCAGCGTGAAGAAACTGAAATTAAGTCCTCAAGACAAAGAAAAACTGTTAGCTGAGTTCTCAGAACAAATTGAAGCATACGAGGACGATATGACTGAAGATACTATATCGTTCGAAAAGAAATTCAAAGCACCAGCAAAAGACAAGATTACTATCGTGTTTACTCCAGAAGCATATCTCCGGTCGCAAATGCTTGTAAAAAGTTTTGCCGGAGAAGTTGGATGGAACGGTCTGATGCAAAAAGTAGATGATCGGAAGTATCGTGTTTATGACATTATGGTCTATCCGCAAGTGGTAAATGGAGCAAGAACTCTTGATCCGACCGTTACTAATGAATGGTATGACAAGTATGATGATGTTCTTGATTACATGTTTTATCAGGCACATTCTCATGTGAACATGTCAACAAGTCCTTCAAGTACAGACACGCAAAATCAGGTAAACATGGTAAAGAATATGCAGGGTTCAGGATTCAGACTATTTCAGATTTGGAACAAACAAGGCGATATTAATTCATTCTTCTATGACATTGATAACAATCTGTTGTATGACCGCGATGATATTATCATTGAAATAGAAACGAATGAATATGGCACAATGAATGAATTTATTCACAATGCAAAAGCTTTGGCAGAAGATATGAAACCATTATCTGTTGTTCCAAAAACTGAAACTCCTTCTGCTCCTGCGAATTATCGCTGGGAAAATCCGTTGAAAACACATGAACCAACGGGAACATTCTACTGGAAAGATGGAATGGGACATGAAGGGTGGGATTAAAGATTGAACTTAGCTAAATCGTTTGAATTCTTTGACCCGGCAACGTTTCATGACCAGATTCATTTGATTGGTTGTGGTTCTGTTGGGTCTACCGTAGCCGAACTACTGGCACGATTTGGTCTTACAAACATCTGTTTGTATGATTTTGACGTAGTAGAAGAACATAATCTGGTAAACCAGATGTTTATACGTAAAGATTTATACAAACTGAAAGTTGAAGCAGTAAAAGAAAACCTTCTTGCAATCAATCCAGATATGAATATCACAGTGTTTGAAGAAGGATATCAGGGACAAAAACTGTCTGGTCATATCTTTCTGTGCGTCGATAATATTGACCTCAGAAGGAAGATTGTCACAGATAATAAGTTCAACAATACAATAAAAGCCTTCTATGATTTCCGTACAGGCTTAACAGATTGCCAGCATTATGCAGCTGACTGGTCTAAGATGGATGATAAGAAAGCCTTATTGAATACAATGAACTTTTCACACGAAGAAGCACAAGCTTCTGTTCCGATGTCTGCATGTCATGTTGCATTATGCGTAGCTCCAACAGTAAGACTGGTGTCTAACATTGGCGTTTGTAACTTTATTAACTTTGTAAAAGGAATGGGACTGAAGAAGGCTATGATAGCTGATGCATTCAGTTTCATGATTGAAGAAATCTAATAACTCGCAATGAAGTGTTGGTTAACACCGCACTTTTGATGTTATTAAAAGGCTCAATTTGCTGGGCGAGTAACCCGCGCAGCGACGCGGCCGCTGCAGACATCTCCGCCGGCAGAGGTCGGAATCAGGCAATGAAAACTGTGAGAAACCAGTGGATTACTCATAAACAACAGCAAAAGGCTTCGCATGAGACCATTTAGACACTTACTTTATACGTCATAGAATAAATTTCTAGAAAAAGCAACGTTAGCAGGTTGGCATGCGAGCTTCTATAAACTATAATTAGATTGTGAGTAAGAGAAAATGTATTATATAACTATTCGCCAACATCAAAAGCCCGTACAAATTAAATTTGAAGATGTTCTGTTTGGAAATATCAATGTTAATTTATTGAACGGAGATTCAGATACGACTGGAACTATAACACGGGCAGTAGAAACTATCCCGGAAGAAATCAGACTTAAAGTTAACACACAATACCTGATTGATTGGCTTAAGAAATTTAATGAAAGCCACCAGAACCTGTTTGAAGCAGACAGAGAAAGTTTATATCGGCACTATAAAATTCCGAAAAAAACAGGTGGTTGGCGTCCAATTGATGAACCTTGTCCTGAATTACAAAATGCGCTTGGAGATTTAGCGCACTTCCTGCAAGAAATCGCAGGCGTTCTGTATCACACATCAGCTTTTGCATATATAAAAGAAAGATGCTTTGTAGATGCTGTGAAGAAACATGCGGCTTTTAAGAGCAACTGGTTTCTGAAAACTGACGTAAGTGGATTCTTTCCAAATACAACTTTGGAATTCACAATGAAGATGCTGGCTAAAGTATTTCCGCTTTCAGAAATTATGAAAAACAATGAAGGGAAAGAAGCTTTAACAAAAGCCGTTTCACTTGGATTCCTGAACGGCGGGCTTCCTCAAGGTACGAAACTGAGTCCGTGTCTTACAAATACAATTATGATTCCAATTGACCATAAATTGTTTGGAGAATTCGCTCGCCGCAAGATGGTTTACACAAGATATGCTGATGACATGGACATATCTGCGCAGGAAAACTTTCCGTACAAGAAAATGGTAGAGCTTGTACAAAATACATTCAAAGAATTTGATGCACCGTACATAATTAAAGATGAGAAAACTCATTACGGCAATGTGAAAGGGAAGAACTGGATGCTTGGCCTAATGCTGAATGGTAGCTACTCAATTACAGTAGGCTACAGAGCAAAGAAATACTTTAAAGCCGAGCTGTGCAATTTCATTCTGGACACAAAGAATGGAAAGCCGTGGAATATCGATGATGTACAGCATCTTTCCGGCAAACTGAGTTATTATCGGATGGTAGAGAAAGAGTATTTCAATCGAATTATAAACAAAGCAAACGAAAAGTGGGACGTAGACGTTGACAAAATGATGAAGTCCTACTTAAGAGTAGCTTAATGTGGCAATGAAAAGCCTGTTGGCTCTTTTGCTGTAATCAGAAGGTACGAATTGGTACTGTCTTGCTTCGGCGGCCGAGCGTGCTCAGGCAAGGGCCTATCGGCCCATTGCCACGGCACGCCGGCAGCCTTCGCAGCCTCCCGCTGGATTTCACCTGAAAAGCCTAAAGGCATTTCAGGTTCATCCAGGTTAGGCGTCAAACTATAAGTTTAGATTGTCACATAGAACAGAGCATTGCTAACGCAGTGCTCTGTTTTTTTACAAGGAGAATGTTATGAAAATACATATTGAAATTGATATCGAAGATAATGAAATGACTATTTGTGAAGAAAACTGTTCTGGAGAAACATACTCCGTCTCTGGAAACTGGCCATCGGTTATCGATGATATTTGCGGTTGTCTTCATGATTATCTGGAAGGTATCGATGAATAAATATATTTGATAAAATATAATTAGCGCATTCGAAAATTACCATAATGGAGAAAGAAACAATTCTGCTCCAAAGCAAAAACTCACGATGGCATAACCACTCAATGCTGTCGTTTGTAATAGATATCTTTCATTCCATACCTGTAGAGCGCGAAAGGAGTAAGTATGGCTGAAAAGAGTTATCTAAAAAACCAAGTATATCTACCGGGTCTTAGCAGCTATGATTTGTTTACAGATGAAGAATCAGAAGCGTATAAGCGAATCGTAGAAGCTAAGAATGAACTTAATCGAATTTGCGATCAAGGTGGAACAAACGAAGAGAAACAATACTGGAAAGATGCTAAATTCAAAGCGCGGGAAGAACTGACCAAACTTATCGCAGCTCATGAAGGCAAACCCAGAATGGTTCGATTAAGCAACATTGTTTATCATCCCAAAGATGCTGACGAAGAGTTCCCGGCCGGAGTCACATGGGAAAACATGAACTTCAACAAAAAGATATCTGAGTTCTCTTCAGAGCTTACCAGAGCAATGAATCTGAAAAGTTACTGGACAATGGATCAGATAGTGGTGCACTGGAAATCACTAGACATTATGCACCAACTTGTAATTGATGGGTTTAATATGAGGTTGTTAAATGAAGATGGAACAACCACAGATAAACACTATCACTTCTTTACAGCAAGTGCTGGTCAGCTCAGGAGAGACAAATTAGTGTTCCTCTCAGACGAAATCTGGGAGAAAATACATGAACGCATTGAATGCGGTTTAACTTGGGAGGTTATTAACAAGCATTCAGGTGTAAATTGTAACAAGCTTATGGCGTATACTGCACTCCCTGGCAGTGCAACAGATGAGTGGACTGACTTTGACATAGACAGGTGTATTGTTATCAATCAGTTTAAAGGCAAAGTAACTGATATGATGATGTACATTAAACCGGATTACTCGTACACAGAAGAAGTATGTACCGTGGAAATAGACCACACTGATGGTTGTGGAATGATGCTTCCATGTATATCATCACTGAATTTTATGATACGTGGCCCGTATACAAAAGGGTTATTGTGTGTGTACGATTATATTCGTTTCTGTCAAGAAAGAGGAGTTCCTCCTGTAATTAAAGATTACTGGGGTAAGGAACACAACTTGGTTGAAGAAAACATTCAGATAATATTTACAGAAAGTATGCTGAAGATGGCCAAGTATTTCCCTGACTGGGACACCTTTAAAGAAACTGTCAAACTTTGCGGTGCAAAGTTTGGAAAAATGAACTACGAAGAAGACGAAATTGATAATACAACTCTTTGTTATCAGATGTTACAAACTCTGCAAGATTTCACAGATGAAGAAATCAAACAATTTACTTGTAACGAACACGCTAGGATTATGAATGTGACAAAGGATGTCCATTCCATGCTGGAAACTCTGAAGGCTAAGAAGAATTCAGATAATCCATATAAAGCAGCTCTCGCATACTATCCCGAAATGTTGTGGGAGGGCTACACAAGGGGACAGCTGAAAGACACTCGAAAGCGGATGCTGCTGGACGCAAAGTCCGGCAAGATTCGAATGAAGAATAAACGTTTATTTGCTGTTCCTGACCTATATGCAGCATGTGAATACTGGTTTTGTCACATTGAAAACCCAGAAGGTCTCCTTAAGAAAGATGAAATTGCAGCTAAGCCGTTTATCGAATACGACAAAGCTGATGTGCTCCGTAGTCCGCATTAAATAGGTGCCTTTATACAGTAATGCATATCGAATAACGTGGTGAACTGACAAATGTCAGGTGTCGTACTGTTTGTACGGCTAACAGGGAACGAACTAAACAATACATTTTAAAAGGAATGAGCTCTATGAGTAAGCTAAAAGATTTAACTGGACAAATATTTGGATACTTAAAAGTTATTAAGCGATTGCCAAATTATGTTCAGCCAAATAATAATCGTAAGAGAACGAGATGGTTAACAGTATGCTTACTCTGTGGCAATGAATATGAAGCAGATGGTAGTCATTTGCTGCATGGAGATATCATAAGCTGTGGATGTTTAAAAAACAAAAAAGCAGCAGAAAGAATGTCTGCAACAAAGGGTAAAATAAAAAATAATTCAAGAAGCAAAAATCTAAAAGGACAAATAATAAACGAAAATATACTTGTTGTGGACGTTGCACCAAGTAAAAACCGTAAGAGAACTTGGCTATGTGAATGTCTTTTATGCGGAACAATCTTTGAAGCAAGAGCAAATCACTTGTTAAGAGGATTGATTAAAAGTTGTGGGTGTATTAAATCACAAGCTGAAAAGTTTATAAGAGAGTATTTTCAGAAAAATAATATAAACTTTGATACTCAAGTCTGTTTTGAAGATTTAGTTAATCCAGAAACAGGACATGTGATTTATTATGACTTTGCCCTGAAAGATAAAAGCAATAATATTGTTGCGTTGTTAGAATATCAGGGAAAGCAACATAATCCATTTCTCAACAGTGAGTTTGGTAAACAACAAAGAGAAATTACCGATAGCTTAAAATATGATTACTGTAATGTTTACAATATTCCATTCTACGAAATATGGTATTTTGAAAATCTCGAAGAAGAATTGAACAAAATACTGATAAATGTATTGCATGTCAATCCTGTGCCAAGCGAGGAATAATCCTTGAAGGTTCATCGACCATCCCGTAAGGGAGTAGGCTTGTGGTGAAATTCCACATCCCGAAGTGCCACGCATCCGAATCGGATGATGATATGGTCAATACCGCTTTAAAATATCGGGAAACCGACGGTAGAAAATAGTTATATATGGAGCATTTTGTTGTAAATATCACGCACGACCCGAAAGTGTATGAATGGTTCACGACAAATGGTGTAGTTACGAGTTGCCATAGCTTAGTCTCCAGAGTATTACAGTTTGATGTAGATGGAGATCAGCTAAATGTAATTGTTGATCCGCTATTCGTCTCAATTGCGGAAAGAAACATTAAGAAATATAATGTCATACCGCTCTTTTATGACGCAAACAAAGCCGCACCAGAGATTGTCACAAGTGAATCTTTGTATAACGGCTTAAAGAGAGCACATGACTATTCAAGCGGTGGTATAACTTCCATAGGAGAAATTTCCAATATGTTAACTCGGCTTTGGAACCGCGATAATCCAGACAGGATTGTAGCAGCTTGGTTAACAATGTTCAACAATCTTACTATTGATGCTGCAAAATCAGGTATTCTTTCACACTATAAAGAGTATCCGGCAATTGCTAAGCGAATCAGCAAAGCAATAGGTGGTAAGAATGGAAAACTTCCTTACTGGTTTCAGTTTTCTAAAAATGGGAGGAAAGCACCCACTGCTGGAAAGAAAAAGCGCAAATATCTTGAACCAAATAACTCTACAATGAACAGAATCTGTGCTGCGTTCAATGATATTGGTAATATCAATCTCCATAACGCAGAAATACCACCGTTCAATTGGGAAATGTTCCTTTCTGAACCTTGTACAGATATTAACCCGGATATCTGTCAGGTATTCTGTGATATGGATAATATCAATATGTCGTGCATTATTGAATCTAAAGACTTTGATTATGTTTCAGAAAGAGAATCTAAGTCCAAATATGACCTGCTTGCAAAGATGATAACAGAAGAAATGATTGAGCAGTTTGGGCCGCTTGAGAATTCTTATCCGTATATTGTCAAGTTTTTATTTGCAGGCAAAGCTGTAGATAAAGCCGTGCACAAGCAGATGTTCTGGAGAGTTTATGGTAATATTGCGCTTCGAAATCTTATTAAAAATCTTGAAAACTATAATGTGTGTCACAACTGTGGGATGAAGTATCCAAACTGGACTGAAACACATGCGTGTATTAAGGACACGACTGGATTCTTTACCTGTATAGACTGTAACAAGGTTTATCCAAGAATGAACGCAAGACAGCAAAGATGTGAAGGATGTCAGGAAAACTATAGACATGCAACTGAATCCAGCCGGAAGAAGAGCAGATATCAAAAACTGAAGGAAGAGAAAGTACAACGTATTTCTTCCTTGGCCTCACGCTTAAAGAAGACATAAAACGCGGGAATTTCTACCCGTCGTATGTCTTATGTAAAGCTCGTATTTCTTCTGGCTCAAGAACTGGATTGCGTGTAACAAAACAGCTCGATGGCAAGCCATCGAAAAATCTTCCGAAAATCCTAGTAACGGAGCCAATTGGACATGAAGACTTGTTAAATTTCTTGTCGGTATATCAAACACAAGACCACTTTAAAGGTAAACACTATCACCCGGAAGGAGCGCTATGCTGGTATTCCTGTAACCAGTACGGCGAACCTCTGGGTGGAATAATATTTGTAAGGAAAGTGCCTGTAAAAGAATTGATGTGGTCGTTTGCTTACAAGAAAAAGTTTAGAATGAGTGGTTTTAATAAAACTGTAGAGTTCAAAGAAGTTTTCTCAAGAGAGCCTCGTTACGAAGATTATAAAACTGTGAAACCGAAGTTATATCAATCGGTTAGAAAAACTAAGAAAGGACGTAAAACATATGGCAACAGCAAAAACAGAAAAGCAAAATGATATGCTGCACCAGAATATGCGCTTCTATGGATTGGTACAGGACACTCCTAAAGATGCGCAGAAAGCGTTTAACAACGGCAGATTTTCTGGTACGGATATTAATCCGATGTGGCGTATTAAAAAGCTGACTGAAGTCTTTGGGCCAAGTGGATTTGGTTGGTGGACTCAAAATGTAAAGTATGAGTTTGTCGAAGCTGATATTACTCCAAAGATTGATGGAAAGCTTGGGCCGGAGACAAAAGAAGTTGCAGTTTTCTGTGAACTTGAACTGATTGTCCGAGACCCGGAAACAAAAGAAGTAAGCCAGCCTATCTATGGCGTAGGCGGCAATACGTTTGTCGCACAGAGAAAGGTTGGCCCACAGGCAAGCGATGAAGCGAAGAAAATGGCGTACACAGATGCTTTATCCATTGCCTGTAAAGCGCTTGGTTTCTCTCATGATATTTATTATCAGAATGATAGAACCAAGTATTCGACTCCGGCTGATATTCCTGTAAAGGAAACAAAGGCGGCATCGAAGGACACAGCACCTGCTTCAACGAGTGCTCCTGCTTTTGGATTGACTGAAGTAATCAAAGAGCTGGACATTAAAGTGAAAGCATTAACTGAAAGCATGGACGACAAACAGAAAGATGCTCTTGCAGCAAAGATTAAGAAGGCTTGTGGCGTTGTTAACTATCGTAAATGTACTGATGTAGTAGCGTTGAATAGCCTTCTTGCAGAGCTGCAAGCGGCTTGATAAAGGAGAATTTACATGGCTAATGATGCATGCGTTTTCGTAACAGGTAACCTGATTAAAGATCCGACCCATAGTGTTGTAAATAACCAGACTGTTGTATCTTTCACTATTGCTGTTAATACAACTTTGAAAAAGGCTGATGGAACTGGATATGAATCCAACTTCTATAACGTATCTCTCTGGGGTAAGCCGGGTGAATGGCTGCTGGAGAAAGCCCAGAAGGGAACTCAGGTAGAAGTAGTTGGCGAACTGTTCCTGCAAAAGTACACGAATAAAAACACCGGAGAATCCGGTCAATCTATGAATATCCGTGCATATAAAGTAACGCCTCGTGCAAGAATGAAAGCGGCCCCAACTCGTCAGGCGAGTATTGATCCAGAATCAAATGAAGAACCTGACGAACTACCGTTTAAGTAAAAATCTGCTAAGAAAAGACACACTGTTAATGTGATTAGCAGATACAATTTGATACTCTTTTGCCTAAAATGAAGCCCGATACAGTTTTCTGGAAGCAATAAGCTTCCAGAAAACCATATGCGGGCTCATTTTAGATTCCAATAGATATGTGTCTTCTTCATTCAGAAGACAGACATCTATTTAGTTGGCAGAATACGGCGCATGAACAAAACTATCCACCCAACAAGTGAAACTAAGAGAAGCGCTGTATATAAAACAAAAAAATAAGTAATTAAGTTGGGAGAATTGAAAAATGGATGCTATGTCTAGTGCTGTCATTGATTTGGCAGAAAAACACCTTAAAGATTTCAGGATTCGTAATGGTCAGGTAATGGCAAAACGTTGCCCGTTTTGTGGCGGCGGTCAGAATAACGATTATGAAACATTCGCTATTGGTCTGAACAATGGTTTGTGGAATTGTCTCCGTGGTAGCTGCAAGAAAAAGAAGGGCAACTTCAAAGACCTGTGCAATTATTTCGGAGAAACGCACTACGAAGTGGATAACTATGCTCAGATGGCTAGGATGGCTACGACAAAGAAAGTGTACGTTAAGCCGGAACAGAATGATCTGCACGAAATCACTGAAGAAATTATTACCTATTTCGGAACAAGGAAGATTAGTGAGCAGACTCTGAAGGATTGGAAAATTGCTTCAGATGATAAGGGAAATATTGTATTTCCGTTCTACCGTGACAATATTCTGACATATGTGAAGTATCGGAAACCGAAGAAGCATATGAAAGACGACAAGAGTCCCAAGGAATGGCAGATGTCCAACACTGAGCCGATTCTCTTTGGCATGGATATGGTATCTTTCAACAAACCTCTGGTAATCTGTGAAGGCGAAATTGACGCTCTGTCTCTTTACGAAGCTGGAGTAACAAATGTAGTGTCTGTTCCATGCGGTTGCAACAATATGGAATGGGTAAACAATTGCTATGACTGGGTTGATCAATTCAATCAGATTATTCTGTTTGGCGATTCCGATGAACCTGGTCTTGAAATGATTTCTGTTCTGTCCAAGCGGCTTGGTGAAGACAGGTGTATGATTCCGTCCGAGTATCCTGAGCTGATTTACAATGGTAAAGACTATAACCAAATCTGTAAAGATGCTAATGAAATCCTAATGTGCTATGGCCCTGAAGGATTGAAAGCTATCGTTGATGCTTGTGAACCGGCTCCGGTAAAAGGAATTCTCGACCTATCTGCTATTCCGTATATTGATCCTACAACTATTCCGAGAATTATGACCAAAATTCCGGCGCTCGATCATGCCATTGGTGGTTTCGCTGAAGGTGGCATTACAGTAATCAGCGGTAACGCTGGAGAGGGTAAGTCCACTATTACTGGCAGCTTCCTGTTGAACGCTGTCGAACAGGGTTATAAGGTTTGCGCGTATTCTGGAGAGTTGACTTCTCAGCAGTTCCTCGACTGGATTATGCATCAGGCAACTGAAAGCAAGTACATTGGTTACAAGTTCGACCAGAGGTCTGGAAAGAATGTAACGTTTGTGAGCGATCAGATTCAGCGCCGAATTAAAGATTGGCTTTCTGGAAAGTTCTTCCTGTATGACAACAACAATATCATGGAAACCAATCAGGGAGAATCTGTTATCAAGATGTTTGAAATCTGTGCTCGTCGGTATGGCTGCAAACTGTTTCTGGCTGATAATTTGATGTGCATGACTGTTTCTCCAGAAGAAGAAAACAGGGCACAGGCTAAAATCAGCGCACAGCTAAAAGCTTTTGCCGCCAAGTATAAGGTTCATGTCATTCTGGTTGCGCATCCAAGAAAGCGTAAACCCGGTGAAACATTTCAGAATCAGGATATCTCTGGTTCTTCTGCTATCGGAAATCTGGCTGACACAGTTCTCAACATTGAACGTCCGAACATTCGCGTTGCGAAGAATCGTTCGTTTGGTATTAAGGACTATATTCTGTGCAACTTTGACCCGTGCAATCGCAGAATCTTTCAGGCGAATACCGGAGATCGTATGGTTTACAGCTGGGACCACAATGGAATTGAACTTCCTGAGAATCCGGCAAACAAGCTTGAAGAGTTTGCACTTCAGGATGGCGGAACAAACAAAGAGAAACAACCATTTTAAGGAGAAGTTATGCCTAATTGGGTTTTAACACATGCAAGATTTACTGGAAATCAAACTGAAATTGATAAAATGCGAAAGTTCATGAAGAGTAAAGACTCTGTATTTGACTTCAACAGACTTATTCCTATGCCTAAAGCTCTTGATATTGAATCAGGAAGCAGTGAAGACATAGCAAAAGCCTGCGCTCGTGCAAGAAAAAACGGACAAACTACATGCAGTGAATACTCATCAAGACCGTGGGCTCAAGATCAGAAAACCTTTAACGAATGGGCTGACATGGGAGATATATATGAAAGCAATTTCAAAAGGTATGGTTGTTCTACATGGTATGACTGGAATTGCATGCATTGGGGAACGAAGTGGAACGCTTCAGATCCCGCCTGGTCTCCTGATAGTAGATCGTTGTCATTTGAAACTGCTTGGTCGTTCGCCGAACCAATATTCAATAAGCTGGCTAAGAAATTTCCAACAGTAGAAATGTATGTTGAATTTGCTGATGAAGATATTGGTCATAACTGCGGAACGTGGGATTCTGATTCATGCCAAGCAAATTATATCGACGATGTTGAATTTGCGTGCAATGTATGGGGCTACGATTACAAAGAATACATTGGAGAGCGCGAAGAATGCTGAATGCTGGAAAAGAAAATCTGCTTTGGGATGCTCTGAAAAAGCATTGGGGACATAAAGTAGAAATTGCAATCTATGGAGACAGACTCCTTCCTGCGGATGTGTGTTTAGAATGTATGGACTGCAATGAGGTAGTTCTTGATGCTGAATTATATACATTAACTGCAAGGAGTGACAATTGATGGAATTCGAGCAGGTGAAATTCAGAACCTATGATGGTGAGCCAGATGCTGAACTCGGTGGTATCGCAGTATTCAAGTATGGTCATTTACTTGGTGTTATTTGTGGCTGTTGTGGTGCTTGGCACCCTGCTAAAAATGTTAGGATTCTTGAGAAATATGAATATTGGCTCGACTTTGGGCGCGCGCTTGTTGAGTTCAACGAAGCAGCAGAAGCGTGGCCTGATGACGAAGTATAAAGCAGTTATCCATCTTGGTTCAAACAAAATATCTAAGTTGTTTTCAACAGTTGGAGAGGCAGAACAGTGGATTAATACTGAAAACAATAACTTTGAATATACTTCGTATATTCAGGAACTCAATGAAAACAACGAAATTGTAAATTAGTTTTACTATACAAGATGAAAGGAGTAATGCCGTTGGGACTTATTAAAAATACCCATGTTTACTCTTACAGTCAGTTAAGCTCCTTTGATGAATGTCCATATTCCTTTTATCTGCAACGAATTGAAAAAGTTTCAGACCTTGCGTCGAATGCCTTTGCAGAACGTGGAACTTTAATACATGATTTGCTGGATAAATGGGCTAAAGGAATACTGAAAAAAGAAGATATGGTAGCTGAATATGAAAGAAGATATTCAGACGAAGTGGTTACAGCGTTTCCTCCGATGATGAAGAATCAAGCAGAGAAGGCGTATAACCAAGGAATTGAATTTCTCAAAAACTTTGATGAATTTAAAGGTTATAAGGTAGTTTCTGCGGAAGAAAAATTCACAATTGATTTACCTTTAACTGATGGTACAAGCCGTAAGTTTACCGGTATTGTAGACTTGATCCTAAGAAAAAACTGGACGAATGAACTGATTATTTGCGATCATAAATCAAAGTCAATGGCTTCATTCAAAAAGGCTGAAGATGAAATGTATAGGCAACAGCTTCTCTATACGCAATATGTATATGAACAATATGGAGAATGGCCTACGACCTTGATGTTTCATTTGTTCGGAGAGAATGGCGAGAAGCCATCTCGACCGTTCAATATGAAGCAATTCAGAGAAGCTTTAACATGGGCATCTGAATGCATTTATAAAATTGAAGGAAACTGTGTACTCGACTGGCTTAACTACAAAGACAGTTCTGATTTCTATTGTCAGTCTTTATGTAATACACGCTGGCATTGTCCAAAGAGTCTAGAGAAGCCTCTTACTAAAGCTGAAAAAGAGGCACTTAAAACACGTCGTGAACAAGAGACGAATAAATCTACTGATATGAAATCAGAAGTCGAGTTACCTACACAAATTAAGGAGCCGGCGAAGAAAAACGTGGATAATACAGTAAATGTATTGAAGTGCGAAAACTGTGGAGCTCCTTACGTAATAGGAAAAAGAAAATGTCCGCACTGTAAAGCATGGTATAAAACAAGAAAGGCATCTTAATGAGACCGTATCGTAATCCAACAGCAGATAAAGCAATCGGGGCTATGAACCAAGAATGGGGACAGATGGCTAGGCTCGCACTTCAGATAAGGGAAGGTCGTAGAAATCCATCCTGGATCGAAGAAAACACTAAGAAATTTACAGGAATCTATAAGCGTCTATTGGATGACCCAATTGATGAAGTTAGAAAAGAAGCACAAAACTAAAGGAGATTAAAAATGAAATACGGACGCAGTTTAACAGAACTTGCAATGGAACTTGAACGGCAGGTCGACGCTAAACACGACTATCTGTTAGACACTCGCAGGCTTCATATGGATGCAAGCGAGAACAACGCTATGTTAAGTATTCAAAATGACAAAACTGGTGAAGTTATTATTTTGAACATAAATGAAGTAGCACATAACCAGATCGGTCAGAATCTTGGCATTCCTGCTAAATACTACGACAAAATGAGAAACGAAAACCCGGAATTGCTGGCACAAAATGTTAACAGCTGGTTTGGGAAAGATCCAAAACGAAGAATGATTCGCACTCTGGATGGTGTGGCTCGTGCGTTTTTGTCTGATCGTTATCGTAGAATTGATAATACGGAAATTGCAAAAGCAGTTCTTCCGATTATCGCAGACATGAAGGATGCTAAGGTTGAATCCTGCGAGATTACAGATGAGAGAATGTATATCAAAGTTGTTAATCCAAGACTGACAACGGAAGTGGTGCCGGGAGATATTGTGCAAAGCGGAATGCTAATCACAAATTCGGAAGTTGGACTTGGTTCAATGACGATTCAGCCATTGGTATATCGTCTTGTCTGCAAGAACGGAATGGTCGTAAATGACGCAAAGACAAGGAAATATCACGTAGGACGTGGCAATGAAGCGCTGGAAGACTTTACATTGTATAGTAATGAAACGCTTATTGCTGATGACCATGCTTTGTTGATGAAAGTTCAGGATACTGTAAGAGCTGTTGTAGATCAGACACGTTTTGAGAAAGTTGTGGGAATGATGCGCGCAGCAAAGGATGCGAAAATTGCTGCGGACGCCAATATTCCTGTAATGGTTGAGCTTGCCGGAGCCGACTTCGGTTATACGAAGAAGGAAGGCGAAGGCATTCTGGATTATCTGATTCGTGGTGGTGACTTATCTTTGTATGGATTAGCCAATGCTACAACCAGATTTGCTCAGGACGTTCCTTCTTATGACCGTTCTACTGCACTGGAGAGCGTTGGGTATTCCATTCTTGGGATGACTCCGCGTCAGTGGCAGAAATTAAACACAGCAGAAGTTGCTGCTTAAGAATAATGTACGGTGGCGGAATAGGTAGACGCAGGAAGCAACGGTAAGCCGGAGAAAAAACCGGGACTATAGCGAACAGCACTTCTCCATGTAAGGTGTAAATCCTTACCCGTATCATTTGTTATTTCAATACAACTTAAATAAGGAGAAAATCATGACTCAATGCGATAAAGTATTAAAATATATAAATGATTTTGGTTCAATTACACCTCTTGAAGCAATAAATGACTTAGGCATTATGCGCCTTGCTGCAAGAATTAATGATTTATCAAATAAAGGAATTGAGATTAACAGGGAAATAGTAAAATCTAAGAATCGATATGGCGAAATAGTTCATTATGCAAAATATAGTTTAGCTTCATAACTAAAAACTTATATACAACATACAGATGAAGGATGGGGGAATATAATGAACTTGCAGTTTGAACCCTATCATGTTCATACATGCTATTCAAATTGTTTAACGCAACCAGACAGTACCATGTTCATAAAGGATTATGCAAAAGAATTCCGAAAACGTGGACACAAGGTCTTATGTATATCTGAACATGGTAATAGATCTAACGTATGGGAACAATTTGATATCTGTGAATCATTCAAGAATGATAAAGAAAATCCATATGCGATGACCCCTTTGGCTGCAGCAGAAGCATACTTTGTACCAGACCGTTTTGCAGAAATAGACGGAAAAAAGGATGGTAGAAACTTTCACTTAATTCTTGTAGCAAAAGATATGGAAGGATTCTACCAATTGAATCAAGCCTTGTCAGAAGCTAATCTAACAGGATTTTATAAACGTGCAAGAGTAGACTTTGACATTTTATCAAAACTGGACTATAGACATTTTTTGTGCACAACGGCCTGTGTTGCAGGTATTTGTTCGGATGAAAACTATGAAAGACTGGCCTGCCAGTTGCATGAAATATTCAGAGAAAATTTCTATTTGGAAATACAAGACCATCAACAGAAGATTCAGGTTGAAACAAACATGAAAATTCTGAGACTGTATGGAAAATATCACTGGCCGTTGATATTTGGAACTGATAGTCACTATATCAAAAAAGAAGATTCTGCATTAAGAAAAGAACTTTTATTGTCGGCAAAGATAAACTATGGCGACGAAGATGAATTCATACTGGATTTACCAACTCCCGAAGAAGCGTTTCAAAGATTGCAACAACAGGGAGTATTTGTAAAAGCACGCATTGAAGAAGCAATGGAAAACACTCTGGTTCTAAGAGAGTTCGAAGGTGTGCATTTTACCAACGAAAAGAAAATACCGAATGCTTATCCAGACATGCCTCTGGATAAAAGAAATTATCTATATAAGAAAACTGTATGTGATGAATACATCCGAAAAGCTGGGATGCCGACAAAAGAAGAAGCAGCTGAATTGCATGCAGAAATGGACACTATCACAAGTACGGGAACTGCTGATTATTTCCTTATCATGAAGAGAATAATTGACAAAGGAAAGGAATATGGCGGCGTACTAACTATGACTGGAAGAGGCTCCGGTGCATCATTTGCTTCAAACTATGCACTTGGATTCTCATCTATTAACCGTTTGCACTGTCCTGTTAAAATGTATCCTGAAAGATTTATTTCAGCAGACAGATTAGCAAATGGATTACCCGATTTGGATTGTAATATGGCTAATGTACCAGCATTTGAAAGAGCAGCCAAAGAAATTCTCGGAGAATATGGCTGTCTTCCAATGATAGCTTTCGGCACGGTTAAGACATTGTCAGCGTTTAAATTGCTTGCACGAGCCAGAGATTTGGACTTTGAAACATCAAACACTATCTCAAAACAAATACAGAACTATGAACTGGATGTAAAGCACGCAATAGAGAACAATGCTGACGACCCTGATTACGATGTGAATGATGATGTTCAGATTGAATCATATGTTGATGAACAATATCTCAATCTGATAGAAGAATCAAAACAATATCGTGGTGTCATTACAAGTCTGAGTCCACATCCATGTGCTCATATGCTGTTAGATAAAGACATTCGAAGGGAAATTGGTATTGTACAGGTAAAAGCACGATCTGGAAACAAGCCGGCTGTGTATGCAGCATTCATCGATGGAAGAACAGCTGATAGCTACAACTATTTGAAGGCTGATTTTCTCATGGTAGATGTTGTTAAGATAATTGCTGAAACATTCAAGCTTGCAGGTCAACCAATAATGACTGTTGACGAACTTGATAAAGCAATTAAAGACGACCAAGAAGTGTGGGATTTGTATCGGAATGGCATAGTAATGGGTCTGAATCAGGTAGAAAGAGAGAAATCAGCCCAGAGATGTATGAGGTTTAAGCCTCATAACATGCCAGAACTTGCTGCTTTTGTAGCGGCAATTCGGCCTAAGAAATTGGGCCGTGACATAGTAATATGTCACATAAAACACGGTGAACCTATAAACATAGGGTGTCGCAGGAATGCGGCTAACATGGAAAGCTAAATAAATATTTGCAAAGAAAATAACATCAAACTATATGAAATTAGATATAATGATAACATTAAAGAACAGTTAGATAAAATATTTACATGCTAATCATGTGCCAAGCCTAAGCAATTAGGAAGGTGCAACGACTATCCAGAAATGGAGTAGCGTTTACGTGAAATTCGTAGACGCGAAGCGCCGTGCCCCTGCTTAGCAGGGTGAAGATATAGTCTATGCTGTATGGAAACATGCAGACTACATGGGTTTCAAGTCTATGCTGGAAACATTCTTGGCTAGAGAACATTTTGCTTACAATATTCCATCGCTAGATAACCTGCTTAAGACGAAGGAAATTCCTGAGTCTTTCCTAATGTACGATGAGCAGATTTTAAGAATTTTGAAAGCAGCTGGAATACCTGGGCCAGATGCATATGCATGTACAAAAGCTATTAAGAAGAAGAAAGCAGAAAAGGTTGCATCATTTAAAGATAGGTTTGGAGAAGGCTTTGGAAAGATGCTTCAGGAAAAAGAATGTATATCTGAAAAGCAGGCTGAGAATACAGTCGATAAAATCTGGACTATCATTAACGATGCAGCACAGTATATGTTCTGTTCTGCTCATTCAACTTCAATGGCTTACGACAGTCTATATGTAGCTTGGTTAAAAGTACACTATCCATATGAGCTGTATGTAACAATGCTAAAGCTGTACGACGAAAAGAAGAATACCGATAAAATATCTGCTATCATTTCTGAAATGAAACGGTATAAAGGAATCAAACTATTGGCTGGGAAATGGGGACAAGACAACAGAGACTGGACGGTAGACAAAGAACATCAGACAATCAGTCAGAGTATTTCATCTATTCGTTATATGTCTAAAGCTGTTGCTGAAGACTTGTACAATCTTAGCCAACAAAATGAAGTTGTCATTGGCGAAGAAATAGTTAAGCCGAAGCTCAATAAGGACGGTAAGACAAAGTTAAAAGCCTTGAAACTTATCGGCAATCAAATAAATAACGCAAATGAGCTTGAGGATATTAATCGTCAAATTAACGAAGTGTATGAGATGGACGAATATCTTGAAGTGAAGGGTGGTATCTTTGAAACCAAGGTGAAACTAGATTGCTTTACAAATGTTTTGCGTGCATTACAGATGCAATCATGCCTTGACACAAGACAAATAAAGATTCTGATAGAGCTTGGATACTTTGCTGACTTCGGTGGAAGCGCCAAGCTTATGCGTATTTACAACGAGTTCTTCGAAGGGGAACATAAACTGACTAAAACTATTAAATCATACAACGAGAGATTGAATGAAATAAGAGAACTTGAGAATTCAATTCTGGACGAAGAACTTCCTATCAGAATCAGACTTCAATCTGAACAGGAGAACATTGGACTTTGCTTAAGTATAGATCCGGAAGCAAATCAATGGCTATATTTTGTCAGAGCTGTGGACGAAAAGTGGGGAACAACAGTAAATCTTTATTCTATCAGTAATGGCAAAAGCGGAAATGTCAGATTCAGAAAAGCTGACTTGCAGAAACAGCCTGTCGCTCCTAATCAGATTATCAAAATCTTAAGTGGTAATTCCTCGCCAAGATACACATACAAGGGCGGGAAGAAAGCTATTATACCCGGTGAAAAAGATTACTGGGTAAAACGGTATTCAATAATAAAAACTGCTTAAACTACTCCCAACAGAAACTATAGGAGAAAGCTATGAAACATTTATACAGTTTGCCAGGATTTCTCGATGGCGTAACGAATCATTATGACGAAACTGGCCGTCTTGTTGGCTACACACAAGATGGCGTATTTGAAGGCGTTGAAGAACACTTTGATGCAGGCGGTCGTTCTATAGGATTTTCTACGAACGGACTGATTGCAGACAAAGACCACTTCGATGCATCAGGACACTATGCAGGATTTTCAATGGAAGGCCCTCTCGGATACGACGAACATTTTAATGCTGGCGGTGGATATGAAGGGTTCTCCGGAGAAGGTGTATTTGCAAATACTGACGGATTCTTTATGGATGATGGCTTTGCTGACTTTGACTTTTAAAAATAATAGGGAGTAGTAGGGTTGTTGACCCGCTAATCCTATTATTTGGAGTGTGAAGTAATATGGCTTATAATCTTCCTATTAACTTTGTGAAAATCGCCATTGGTCGAAGCGATAACAAACAATCAGATGTCGCAGTCTGTGTTACACGGATTGTTGCTATGATGTCAACAGATATATACCAAGCCCGGAAGACAATCACAGCAGAAAAAAAAGCTGGAACGTTAATCAATGCTGCTGGTGTTGAGAAAGCAAAAACAGCAATTTTTCTGGACAATGGATCTGTTATCGCTTCACCTTTGTCGGTTAACAGATTGTTAAGCGCTATACAGAAAGCAAACATCAAAGCTGACCCTAACATAACTAACAAAATCAAAGTCTTGGACGTTCCTCAATATAGTGACGATATCTATGAAGAGGACGACACAGAAGACGAAGATGAAGATGATGATGAATTTTGATTAATGGGAGATTTATATGGGATACTATGCATCAGGAGACGGTGTAATTAAACTAAAGGAAGCTCTTCCTGCTGATTTTCAATATGACAATATCTTTGATGAGTTTGACTACGACAAGGAACGTAAGAATATCTACGTATCCTATAGTGGAAAATATTACGCAGAAAGTATATACGATTTTACAGAAAAGATAGAACCGTATACTAAGTCAGGTTGTATAAATTTCAGCGGTGAAGACGAATGTGTTTGGAGATTTAAATTCGTCGATGGAGAATGGCGCGAAGAAAGTGCCAGAATAGTCTATGAGTCAGACCCGGCTGTTATTCTGTCTGATAAACAGAAAACAGACCTGATAAGTCAGTTAATAGCTTGTATTCAAGACGTTCTCTCAGACGGCAAGCCGTCTGAAACATTCGCTGAAGGAGCAACCTACGACCAACTATCTCGCCGCCTCACCGAAACGCTGGTCAACTGGCGTATCCTTTAAGAATCCAGCTTCGTCCGCTGGAAGAGATTATTAATTTGATTAGAAGGAGCTGATGTAAATGGACGAGATATTCTATGGCGAAGAAGACCAGAACGAACTCATGTACTTGATTAAGGAAGACAAAGGAGAAGAAGAGAACATGGATAAAGTAGAAGCACGCATTAAGGAATTGGATGCTGAGATTGAATCTTACTGCAATACAATAAGAGATGCTGAAGCCGCTCTGGATTCTGCCGAAAAAGAACTAAGTGAAGTTCTAAGTGAACTTAGCTAATCGGTAAGAAAAAGCAGGGGCTGAGCATCGCTTAGCCCCTGTCTTTTTTTAAAAAAGAAGGAGTGAAACTTTATGAATGCAAGCTTGGACTTGGCAGCGTCTTTACATGGATGGGTATGCTCAAACTGCAAACAATTATACGATGCAATGTGGAGACCTATAGATAAGAAAAAAGCATGGGCTCCACCATCAACTTATTCCTGGCCGGCAGATAAACCGACTTTTAATTATTGCCCAAACTGTGGAGCCTTATTTGGAAAGGAACCATCTTATGGAGACGAGATTCGTTCGAGCTGAAATGGATGTAATGAAACGGTTCGCTGCATTTATCAGCGAATTGCTTTATATAAAAGATGACCTTCAAAAACGACTAGATATGGTTGAAAACGGCAAGCAAAGATTAGATTCTATTATAGATGACACAGCTAAGCTTGTTAAAGATCTTCTTAATACTACTGTAGACAATCAAAGAAAGCATTTTGCGAATTGCCTTAGTGATTATCGAATTGAATTAACGCCAAAGCTCAAGCCCGGCTCAACAAACATTTTAATGACAAGGGCTCAGGCGAAAGCTTTGGTTGATTTAGCACAGGAAAAATGTAAAACATGTGTCGATACACCGGAAGAAGCAGAGAAATGTCCTGTGTTTAAAACTCTTGAAATAACTGCTTTACCGGACAATTATGACTCAATACTATGCCCATATTCTCGTGCAGAATGGGCTGACTAAAGGGAAAAATATGAAGATATTCGCAATAGATCCTGGCAATGTCTATAGCGCATATTGTATTATGGACGACCAGTATAAACTGCACGAATTTGCTAAAACTGAAAATAAAACAGTAATGATAAAACTGTTGGATATATTGAATGAAATTGGCGAAGTAGTAATCGAACGGATTGCTTCTTACGGAATGCCTGTCGGACGAGATGTGTTTGAAACTTGTGAATGGATAGGCAGATTCGCTCAGGAAGCTGAAAAACAAACACAAGTAGATTACATTTACCGTAAAGAAGAAAAGCTCTATATTTGCGGAAGTCCGAATGCAAAAGACGCTAATATTCGTGCCGGCTTGATTGAAAGATTTGCTCAACATGATTTCAAGAATGGCAAAGGAACAAAAAAAGAACCAGATGTCTTTTACGGAGTGAGTGCCGACTGTTGGGCTGCAATAGCAGTCGCAGTAACATGGTTGGACAAACAAAAAGAAGGAGAGAAAACAAGTGTTTAAAAGTATACTTGACTGGATTATCGGCGTAGAACCTGTTGACAGATGGGTTCTTATCTTAATGTTTGCAGGAATGATTGCTGGAATTGCAGCTACGCTGAAAAACATTGGTAAGAAAACACCTGAAGGAGAAAAATAATGGCTGGCAAAAGTACATATATGTATAAATGTTCAATGGGGTATAGTGACAACATAAAAGAAATTGCCTTTTGTTACGCCAGAAACAAAGAAGCTGCTCGTGAAGGATACCGTGAAATTTTCAAAGATAAGAAATATGATAAGTTCGAAGTTGTCATGTTTGGAGAAGCAGACATCAACAGACATCCCGAACGTTTTATGCCCATGCCTAAAGATGAAGTTGATTATGTGATTAGGGCAAATCTTGCAAACGCACCGTTCTATGCGCAAAGAAAGGTAGAACCACCACAGATTGACTTTGTCCCGGAGCGTGAAGAAGAATGAATGTAATATTTTTTGAAGTAGATGGAGTTCTAAACTTTGAAGGTTCAGAAGCAAAGGCACCGGATAACACTATGGGCATTGCTGAATCCAGGGTAAAGCTGTTAAAAAAGTTTGTCGAACAAGACAAAGCTAGACTTGTTTTGTTTGGAAGTTGGAAGAAGCATTGGGATTTCAACGATGCAAAGTGTACCCAAAACGGTGTATATCTGAATAAAAAACTTGACCGTAGAGGTTTGCATATTCTTGACAAAACAAAGGATTTAGATTCTGTTGAGAATGAAATAACTGACTGGCTTCAACGTCATCCAAATGTCGTGAATCATCGCGTCTTAAAGAATGGAGATGTTTTGGATGATGCGCTCTAAAATAAAGGAGCTGACAGACGATGTAGTCGAGAATGCGAAGTTCATCTTTCATAAAATGAAATGTCGACAAGCATACATAAATTATGTAGCAGTAAAGGAAATGAAAGACTCTTTGGAACGGCAAGAGAAAATGGCTGAAGAGTTAATCAATACTTGTGCCGATGCTGCTCATACAATACAAAACTATAAAAAACTGATTCGAATTGCTCAGGACACTGTAGGTGAAACAACTTGGCAGGAAATACTAACAAAAGCCTATAAGGAGAGTGACTGTAGCAATGACGCCTAAAGAATTGGTAAATAAATTAACAACATATGAAGGCCCATGTATGCGGCTTTGTGCTTATTGTCCGGAAGATTATAACACGGCTGAAGTAAAAAAGTGTGTAGAGAAAATGATTGAAACTATATATAAACTTCAGGAAGATAAGGATAACTTGTTGGATGCTCTTGTAAAAGTAAGAGCTGCGTATAAAGAAGCAACAGGAGAAGACTATAAAGACGAATAAGGAGTGTACAAATGAACATTACACTAATGGCATCAACAGCATTACCAGATAAATTGTGCGGAGAGGCTGCTGCTGTATGTACTGATTCTACAAAATATGAAAGTGCATTACGACATGCAGTAGAAGCTGGACACACAAGTGTTCTGGAACATGCTGTATTTACGTTTCAGGTAGAAGGTTTAAGCCGCGCTGCTTTAGCACAGCTGACTCGTCATCGTTTAGCTTCATTTGATGTTCAATCCCAAAGATATGTAAAGCTAAATAATTATAGCTTTGTTGTACCAGAGTCAATTAAAAACTCTCAGTATGCTGATGAAGCAAATGAACTGGTTAAAAGATGCATGGAGTTTTATCAGAAACTTCTAGCAAACGGTGTGCCAGCTGAAGATGCTCGTTATTATACACAACAAGGCATAACTACAAAGCTTGTAATGACAATGAATGCACGAGAGTTGCTTCATTTCTTCAGCCTAAGAACATGCAATAGAGCTCAGTGGGAAATTCGTGAACTTGCAGATAAAATGCTGAAGATTTGCAGGAAACAATTTCCAATCGTATTTGATAACGCCGGTCCGGGTTGTGTAACTGGCTGTTGCCCAGAAAAACGCCCATGTGGACATCCTCGTTCGAAAGAGGATTGGACAGAATGAAATGTGATAAATGTGGGTCTAACCAATTAATAATAACAAATACTCGAAGTACAGACTGGGGAGTAAAACGCACTAGAATCTGTTTAGACTGTGGAAATCATATGGCTACAATAGAGGTAAGTAAGATTACAGATGAAGCAATTATATCTCTGAAAAAATCCAAAAAACTAACTCGAAAGAGACCAAGAAAGGAAACTGAATAAATGAGAACCTACGATATTGCTAAAGTCCCTAATGGCCCGTACAATCCTTATCCTGTCGCACAGCTGCAAGATATGACTTTGGATGAAATTAAGAAAAAATATATCAGAATGTGTGCAAAGGCAAATGGAGATGTTGCAAAATGTTCAAAGTGTGAATCTCCATGTCGTGAAGGTAAAAGGGCAATTCAGCTTATTGCAAACTCTGTATATGACGATCCGCCTGTGCCTCTGTATGGCGGGAAAACTCTGATTGAACGGGCAAAAGAAGAAAACATGAAACGTAGGGCAGAGATTGAAAAAGCAAAAGCAGAAATGCAGAAAGCTGAAGAAGAACTGAAGAAAGAAAAAGAAGAAAAACCGAAGCGGAAAGGTCGGGCTCCTGTGATCGAAGGTTGGTATGATAAAGCATACGAAAGCCCTGATCCGCTTAAATGGATTATGGACACATTCAACTTGAGTAAAGCAAAAGCTAGGCAAAAGGTTTATGCTCATCAGTATGTGCATCCAGAACTTAGAACAACAAAACCATTGTGGCCGACTGACAAAAAGAAAGCAGAGGCAGACCGTAAAGGTGAAACGACTGATAAAGTAGTTCGAACTGAAAATGGCCCTGTTATTAAAACTGAAACCCAGAAAGAAGATTCTAAATTAGGAAGCACTCTTGAATCTTATGAGGATAAAATCAGCGCAATGGTAAAACTTCAGGATGAATACAAGCAAAAAGCTGAAGAATACCAAAAGAAAGCTGATGAATATCATAAGATGTATTTAGAACTTAAAACTAAAATAGATACAGTCTTTGAAGCTCTAAACATTCTTGGAGAATAATAATTAGAGGGAGCCGCCTTGGTAAAAGAGGCGGCTCCCGACTTATGGAGAATAAAAATGAACTTTGTTGTGATCACAGATACGAATAACGAAAAAGTAGTTTTGAATTTAAACAATGTTGTTTCTTTTAAAGTGTCGCATCCAAGAGAAGATTGCATACTTACAACAATAGAAACAACATCATTTGGATGCAGATACTACATTGACGGAGATATTACAAAGGAACTTTGGAAATTAATGAAAGCAAACAATAACACGTTAACAAATTTAAACTAATATGTAGTATCAAAAACTTTTAGTACATTTGGAAAACAGCATAAGGGAGAAGGCAAATGGAATTAGGATTTGAATCAGTAGATGAACGTCTTGCTGATTTTGCTAAAATCTGGAAAAGAATAGGCGGCAATGATGAGCTTGTAGTCAAAAACCAGAATCTTATGGCATGGCTCAACTCTAACGGATTCTTCACAGCGCCTGCATCTACAAAATATCATGGGGCGTATGAAGGCGGTCTTTATGATCATAGCAGAATGGTTGCAATGCGACTGTATGTTCTTTCTTTAAACAATGGTTTGAAGTGGAAAAGACAGGAAAGTCCATTCATTATTGGAATGTTTCACGATATTTGTAAATGCGACCAGTATAAGAAAGTAGATGGACTTCTTGTAGACGTTGGCTCAACGCAGATACATACCGAAGAAGGCTTCCACTATGAGTACAATACAAACACGTTATTAAAAGGACATGGTTCAAAATCAGTTATACTTCTTTCTCAGTTTATTAACTTAACCGAAGAAGAGATGTTGTGCATTAGATATCACATGGGCCCATATGAGAAAGAAGAATGGTCAGAATTTGATGCAGCAATTAAGAAATATGAAACTGTTTACTGGACTCATGCGGCAGATATGCTTGCAAGTAAGGTGGACGGTGTATGAGTGACGAATATTTCGATGATGACTTTTTGGAATTTGTTGCAAAAACAGATGGAAAAATATTCAAACAAGGTTCAAGACAACATGAGTTTAAACGTATAATAACTGAAGTAGAATTAACTAAGGTTATTAATGCGTTTGAGAAAAGGTTAGAAAAACTTGAGAAAAGAATAAACGCATTGGAAAAGAGAAATCTGACTAAAAGGGCAGAAGAAGATGGATGGCAGACTGACGGATGGGGAAATTTCCAACTGCCACCTCATAACAATTAGTATTGCTTTGAAAAAAACGCTTTAGATGTAATTTAAAGAGACAATTTGCTGGCGGAGCAAATGGAACGCTGGCTAGAGCCTTCAGATCCGGCTGAAGGGCGGAGCTGGAAGACATATGGCGAAAATATCTGCTCGAACAAGAAATGGCGGGAATTTACCAAACCAGGGTAACAGTAATACCCGGAAGAAAGGCAAAGTCGCAGGGGGGTAACCCGGAGAGCAACTGGAAGGCTACAGCAACAACTAATTTAGAAAGCAATATATAAAGGTGATTACATGATAGGACGGTTAAAAGACATTACAATGAACCGTGATGGTACACAAAATATTACTATTACGGTACAGGCTGATTTCAGAGAAGAATTCGATGAACTTTATGATAAAGACATTAAAGTGGACATCAAGAAATTTAATAAAGCACGCAGCATGAATGCAAACGCCTATGCGTGGGAACTCATAGATAGAATAGCGGAAAAGATGAATAAGAAAAAATCCGAAGTATATCGTGAAGCCATCAGAGATATTGGCGGCGTTAGTACAACAGTTGGAATGAAGGATGAAGCAATTGAAACATTCCGCAAAAACTGGGAAGCTAATCATCTTGGAAGACAAGTTGAAATCATTCCTGGCAGTTCAAAATTTGGCTGGTCGAATGTACGTATTTATTTCGGTTCCAGTGAATTTGATGTTTCTCAAATGGGAAGGCTTATCGACAGTTTAGTGCAGGATGCCGAGAGTATTGGCATAGCTACGATGACACCAGCACAACAGGAAAAGATAATGCTTCAATGGGGAAAGAAACTGGAAAAGAAAAAGGAGACAGCATGAAACAGTCTATAATCCAGACAGGAGAGAAGGTGTGCTTTATAAGTGGCAGTCGAACAAATTTAGACTGCCACCATTAGCACTGTATGCACGGTGGGGCAAACAGAAAGCTTGCAGACAAGTATGGTCTTTGGGTTTGGCTCAGACACGATATTCACATGAATCTTCATGATAGAAATAAAACTTTGGACAGAGAGCTTCAACAAGAAGCTCAGCATGCATTTGAAAAGAAATATTCTCATGAAGAATGGATGAAAATATTCAAAAAGAATTACCTATAAGAGGTTTATAATGACAAAACAACAAGTTTTAAGAATATTCCATGATTACGTAGATAACGACTACAATGCGTCTGGTGATAGATGTTATGTCAGAGATGCGTTGCTTGCTGTCGCAGACGAATATGAAATCCGTGCTATGGGCTTCGGATGGATTCTTGATGAAGACGAGGAGTTCGAAGAATGAGAAAGCTTGCTTCAATTCAAAGAATATGGGATGTCCAGCCAATTGAAGGTTCTGATTTTCTGGAACAGGTTAAAGTCGAAGGCTGGACAATTGTAGCCAATAAAGGTGATTTTAAAAAGGGAGACCTTGGAGTTTACTTTGAGATAGATTCTTTTCTTCCTGTTCGTCCTGAATTTGAGTTCTTAAGAAAAACAAGCTACAAGAATACGGATATAATGGGCGAAGGCTTTCGGCTGAGAACAATTAAATTACGTGGAGTGTTGTCTCAAGGACTGGTTTTGCCAATAAGCACATTTAAAGAGCTTTCGGAATATATTGAACTTGGAACAGACGTTACTGAAACGCTCGGTGTAAAGAAATGGGAAATTGAAGAACGCGCAACTACCGGAGGAACTGTAATCGGAGCGCTGCCTTATGATGTACCTCATACAGATGAAACCCGTGTGCAGTCTGAACCTGAACTAATTCAAGCATTTGGCTGTTATGAATACTATATTTCCACAAAAATGGACGGCTCGTCACACTCGTTGAGCTTAGACGAAAACGGTTTTCATGTTTGTGGACATAATTATGAATACAAAGATGACGGAACAAGTTCATTCTATAACTTTATTAAAGAGCGTGGTTACAAAGAAGTCATTCAGCGATATAAAAATGAGCAAGGACTCTCAACGATAACAATTCAGGGAGAGTTTTGTGCTCCTGGTATTCAGAAAAACAGACTTCGCTTAACAAAACCAGAATGGTATGTGTTTACTGTTCGTATGAACGGGCAACGTATTGGTCTGAAAAAAATGCAAGATGCTTGCGAGGCTATGAATATGACTATGGTTCCGATTGAAGAAATTGGAATAAACCTCGCTGAAAAGTATCCTACAGTAGAAGCATTGCTTGAAAGAGCCGATGGAGATTATCCAAACGGAGGGAAAAAAGAAGGCATTGTAGTTCGTACAACAACTCCTGTCTACAATGAGATTATCGGCGGCCCTCTGTCGATGAAAGTTGTAAGCAATAAATATCTTCTGAAAAACGAGGAATAATATGAAAAGAGAACAGGTTGTCGTAAAGTCCGGGAAAGACGTTGGTCTTCTCGGACTTCTTTTTATAACTTTGATTGTACTCAAACTTTGCAATGTAATTAAATGGTCTTGGTGGTGGATTACAGCTCTGTTATGGGGGCCGTTGGCAATTGGACTTATTATAGTTGCAGGCATTATCCTTTGGTGCCAGATAAGCATATTATTCCACAAAGAAAAAACTGAAGATGACAAATAAGTTTTCGCTTTGCTGGGATTGTGAACGTGCTACAGGAGGTTGTCCTTGGTCTGATAGATTAAGACCTGTCAAAGGATGGACGGCCACGTTTCTGGAAAAGACAACAACACGTCCATATTCTACATACTTGGTCCACGAATGTCCTGGATTCAAAAGAGATGCATATGATGGCGGGACAAGGCGTGAGCCGCAGAAAGAAATAAGATTAATGTCGAAGGAGAATAAAAATGGTTAACATCCGTAGAGGAGTTTTTGAAACAAACTCATCCTCGACGCATTCAATTGTAATCGCAAGAGAAAATACAAAACCTTATGATTATGTTGAATTTAATATTGGAGAATATGGATGGGAGCGTAATAAGTACCGTGGTACGACTGAAAAAGCTTCGTATTTCTATACTTCCGCATGTGATTATTATTCAAGAGACGTTGCAGACGATATTTCAAATTTGCTTTCTCCGTATAGAATTAGTTGTGTGTTTAGAATTAAACCGATATTCGAAATATTTAACGGAGAACAATACCTTGATAATGGGTTTGTTGATCATAGCGAAGAATCTGGCAAGTTTGTAAAAAGCCTTTTGAGTGATTCTTCAAAGTTAATTGACTATTTGTTTAATGATGAATCATATGTTGAAACTGGAAATGACAACGATGATTATAGTGTCGGAGAAGAGAAACCTGACTGTAATTACATTGAATACTACAAAGGAAATTAAGGTGAAAATATGATTTATATTCGCAAAGGTGTATTCGAAACAAACTCTTCATCTTCGCATTCTATTGTTATGATGAAGGGCGACCGTCCATCTAAAACTATAACAGACAGCAATATGGTAGATGGAGGATGGCATGTAAATAAGAACGGAACAATAGACTTCTGGTTTGAACACGACCTTGAGTTTGGTCGTTCACCGTTTGATCTTCTCACAGACTGGTACGGAAGACTAAGATATGCTATCGCTTCTTTTGCCAATAATCCAGAAAAAATAGACGAACTTGAACAAATCTGCCAGAAAAGAATTGCAGGATTTGTAAAATTCAAATTTATAGAAGACCGCTGGGAAGGTGGAGACTATCATGGATATGTAGACCATCAATCTAGTAGAATTCTTGAATGTGCTTTAAATAAATACAATATTTCTTTGGAAGACTTTATCTTTAACGACAGGTATATTGTTGTAATTGACGGAGATGAATATTGTCTGTTCGATACTTTTGTTCATACAGATATGTTCAACAAGGACAGTATCGAAGACTGTGTTCCTCCGTTAAATGAACCAGAAGAAGAGGAAGATAAATGAGTGTCTACAAAAACGGAAATACAATTGTAGAGATTCAGGAAGACGGAACAAAAATAAGGTATGTACCAGATAACGTACCAGCACTTCCTTTATACCCTGAATCTATCGATATGAAAATAACAAACAAATGTGACCTTGGCTGTCTGATGTGTCATGAACAGTCGATACCAAACGGAATCCATGGAAATCTGAATCATCCAATTATCAATTCACTGCATCCGTATACAGAGGTAGCAATTGGTGGTGGAGACCCAATGGGGCACCCAGATATTGAAAAATTCCTAAAGAAACTAAAAGAGAAAAATGTAATTGCAAATATTACAGTACACTGGCGTTCGTTTGATGCCAACTTTGATACATTAATTAAGTGGGCTGCTGATGGTCTGGTGCATGGGATAGGTGTTTCTGTTAATGAACAAATACCGTGTGGAATTGCACAGAAATTAAGTGTTATTCGCAACGTAGTTGTACACACAATAATGGGTGTTGCAAACGATGCTGTTTATCATCAGATGGCAAATAGAAATCTGAACATTCTTTTACTGGGTTATAAGACATTTGGAAGAGGCATAATGTATCGCACGGATAATTCAATTGAAATTGCAAAAAACATAGCTTGGGTTCAGAAACATATTAATGAATTTCCTGAATATTTCAGAGCGGTATCATTTGATAATCTTGCAATAGAACAGACAGGAATAACCAATAAACTGAACCCGGAATTATTTGAACAGATTTACATGGGTGGAGACGGAAGCTTTACGATGTATGTTGACCTTGTAGAAAATAAATACGCTATATCATCTACAAGCGAACGACATACTATTGACTGCAACACAATAGACGAACTATTTGCCATGGTTAGAAAGAAGGCTGGATATGCCACCACGGGCTAATTTAGATGAATATGAGCGGTATTTAAGATACGACGGACAAGTATTACAGTTAAACAATATCGAAACAAGAACAACAGGTGATAACGTATATCCAGAACAAATGTATACATTTACAAGAGTGAATCCTGATCTTGTAAATAATATACAAGATATACCAGAAGTTAATCTTGAACTTCCATATGAAGAAATAAACCGCATTTTAGGGCGTTATACTCTTAGAGACTTTGATGGAGATACAGATTTAGAAAACGTAAACATTGCAGACCACATAACGACAGATAATTTAAATAATACTTTGCATTATGATGCGGCCATAGTAAACGCATCTGCTTGGCAACCTTCAACAACTAAACTAACAGATGAATTCAAAGAATTGCTTAAACCATTTATTCAAGAAGTTCTAAAAGAAATGTTGGAGAATGAGGGATTCATTCTTGGCAGATTGCCGGGTGATGAATAATGATGATTAACACATGTTGGATTCCAAGCGATGCAACAATTGATGAAGTAATACCAATGATTAATATGAACCTTGGTGAAATTAATCATTGCTTGCAGGAACTTGAATATAAATTAAACAGCATTCAAAACCATCAACATACGAATTACGCAACAAGAGAAGATATAGATAATCTACATGCTCATTTAAGATACTTCTGCAATGATTTGCTTCAGCAAGAAGGATACATAATAGGAAAATGGCCAGATAATCCAACGGAGCCACAGATATGAGCGAGTACAGACGACAGGTAGTAGATGTTCTGGATTTTGTAAGAAAGTTGCATCAGGAAGCTGAAACATCAAAAGGGAAGTCTCAATTCGAAAAAGGTTTAAGAAAAGCGCAAATGATTGCATTGGAACTTGCAAGACCACACGATTTGGAGCGAGCAGGAGATCTATATTGTGTGGATACAGGATGGCGATGTTCTGTGTGCGATATGTTTACGGACAAACTTGTTAGATATTGCAGTAGATGCGGAGCAAGGATGTTCAATTACGAAAGCGAGAAACTAAAATATGAAGATTAAGAGAACTGTAAACAACAGTGAAATGGAGTTTGAATTAACACAGGAAGAACTCCATAGCGCATATTATAAACAGGAAAGAAACTTCGACAAAGAAGATGCTTATCAACGTCTTTCGGAAATGATTTTGGAATCTGAAGAAGACGATGAAGTTTGGGTTGGCCAAAACAAATTTACTGTAAAAGAAATAAAAGCCGTAATGGAAGATGAAGAAGCTCTTGATTTCATTGCGGAATCTGCAAGAGAACGGATGTCAGGCTACGACCCATATCTAGAAGCATTATGGGGGTGTGTAGAAGATGGCATCAAAGAATATTTTACAGAAGAGTACGCCGGAAGAGTTAAATCTTCTGAATGAGTGGGTAACAAGACTTGGTTTAAAAGACTGGCATATTATTCTGGAAACAAACGTTAAGCCGGAAGGTATGCTGCTGCAGGATGCAGATGGTTGTATTAATTACACAGAAGCTACTAAAGCCGCACAAATTCAAATAATAGATCCAGCTCTAAGAAATGGCGGTATAAGGCCGTTTGATTTAGAAGAAACTCTTGTACACGAACTTTTGCATATGAAACTATGTTTGCTTGAACGAGGCGAAGACTGGGACAACAAACTTCAACTTAGACTTTTGCATATTATTATTGATGACTTAGCGCGCGCTTTTGTGAATGCTAAAAGGAGCAAAAATGAATAAAACTATAAAACAGATTATTTTAGTAATCAGTTGCTTTATATTTTACGTTTGTTTGTTTGACACATGTTTAGCTGAAGAAAATGAATATGAACTCCGATGCTGGGTATTATGTCAACCAGATTCATATGTTAACGTCAGAGAATTTGCAAAGAAAGGTAATAACGAAATTAGCATAATGGAATGCGGAGACGCAGCGTATACGAACGGCCAAACAAAACGTGGGTTTCTATATTTATGTGGAGTCAACAATGAGCTTGGACATGGCTGGATTCACAAAGGTTATGTTGTCTATTCCGAACCGGTAATCATAACATTTAAAACTAACATTTACTCAACAGGCAGAGTAGCTTGTTGGCGTTCAATCGGTGGCACAAGAAGATGTTGGGCTAAACCCGGAGACGTAGTGACTGCCTATGCAGTCTCTGACGAATGGTCTGTCACAAATAAAGGGTTTATCAAAACAAAATATTTAGGAGTGAGCTATGATTTACTCTTGGACAATATGGAGAGAACAGAAGGTTACTCAGAGTCAGCTGATTTACATTTGGAAGATGATGAAGGATAATTCTGATATTCCCCCGTTTAAAGGTACAACAAAGGGCGAAGCTGCTGTATACATTGAAACATATAAAAAGAGGAGACAAAATGGCAGAGTTCCTAGTGCCACCTAAGGGTTCTTGCATTATAAAATGCAAGCGATGTAAAGGATTATATGTGCCAGAAACAATAGAAACCAGTTACGGAAATGCAAAATATGAACCGTGTCCGTTTTGCGGATGTGAAATAAACACGTACAAGAATACAATTCCAGTATGGATGTATAACTTAATCAAGTTATTTCGCAGCGGTAAACATGTGGATGATGTTGAAGGCGGTGTTACACGATTTAAAACTTCTCAAATAAACAAGCATGTTGAAAACAGCGAATCTTCAAACTCAGAAATCCTGAAGCTCCAAAAAATGATTTCAGAATTAGAATTAAAATTAAAAGAAGAAAGAAAACCGAAAAAGAAAGAAACACTAAAACCGCGAAAGATAACAACGTTTCCGCCGAACAAAACGTATGAAATTAGAATCAACGTAAATGGAAATTCATGGTTGTACAGAGTATGCGATATCGTAGATTCAATGGCTGACTTACCAGACACAGGTCTTTGTCATGCTAATTACACGTACTATGTTACTGCAAAAGAAAAATTTGTAGTACCGGATGGACGTTTCTGGTCTCTTGACAATCCAATGAACCAATATCTTAAAGGTGGATCAAAATCTGCGGCTTTAAAAGAAATCGAAACTTTCTGTAAAAACCGCAGTAAAAAAGAAATCTGGAGACTTACCTTGACAGTATAAAGGAGTGCTCATATGAAAAATTATGAAGGCACAGTCCTGCAAAATTTACTGACTGTGCCAGCGAGTTTCATATGGCTGTTTCTTATCTTATGGATAGGATTATTAGCTAGATTGATTTATCTGGCAATAGTTATATAAGGAGATAAGGAATGAAATTTAGAAAAAAGAAAAAGGAGAAAAAAGTCATGGCAGAACAAGTTAAAATGGCCCCACCGTGGATACAATATGTAAACGAAGTTAAGGCTTTATTTGGAAAAGATCCTGAGATTACTATTGAATACAATGAAGATGACTACATTTTGAGTCTATTCGTTGACAATCAGAGAAAAGCAGATGCTTTGACGGAACTTCTTCCGCCAAAGAAAGACTTTGGGAACATTACTATGAAGATTGTAGTTGTTCCTGCAAATCTCGGAAAGACAATTACAGATTTGTATCGTATTGCTTTTGACGGGAACCCAGTGTGTTCAGAGGTTGTTACTATTTCTGAATCTTTTACAAATCCAGTATCTTATGTAATATTTCAAAAAGAAGTCGTGCAGTATTATAACGACGATCTGAGCGACGCTCATGGAAACAAGACGACTCTGTATCAAGAAATTGCTAAAGACTTGTTTGAAAAAACCAATGGCATTTTCTTTTGTACTGATAACAAATAATACAATCTGATAACGTGTAAAGTGAATAAAAAAGGGGAGCCGCGAGAGAGAGGCGGCTCCCCGATTTTTGATAGAGGTTAGCATGACGATTGAAGACATAAAAAAAATGAGTAAGGAAATCCTTACTCCTAACGATGTTGCGCCTATATTGGAATGCGATCCAAATGTTATACGTCACCAAGCTGCGCAAGATATAAAACAGCTTGGGTTTTCTGCATCAAAGATTGGCACACGAGTGAAAATACCGCGACAGGCTTTTATAAAATGGTTTGAGGGAAAACTAAAATGAAAAGCAAGAAATTTATGCCAGGTACTTTCGTATCTCGAAATGACGATGAAAACAGTTTATATTTTATTATCAGCTCCCAAAAGAAATACGGTAATTCATTGTTTACTTGTTTGCCAGTAATACATAAGACAGCAAAAACTAAATACGATAGATACGTTTATCCAGCATATAAGGACATGCTAATTGTGTTAAGCAGACCAGAGCAATTCTATGACTACATGCTCCATTACGAAAAACCAAGAATGGCAGAGCACATTACAAGAGAGATTATTAATAAGTTTAATTTGTTTGATCCAACGTTATATGACACTGAAAAAACATATAAACCAACAAGTGACGGTTTCAGATATGGCAACCCATGGGAAGGCATGCAGTTGATAAGACAGAAACCAAAAGTATATCGCGGATAAACCAAATAAGGAACAATAGATGGAACAATACAACAAGTTTTTTCAAATCAGTACAAACTTTTTCAGAAATGAAAAATCCCTGAGCTTTGCAACTCAAGGATTTTCAGTCTGGGTGAGAAGATTCGAACTTCCGGCCTCTTGAACCCCATTCAAAAAGAAATCGTTGATATACAAGGACTGCAGCAATTTAGAGAACAGTCGTGGAACAATAGAAACAATTCTGTTTAAAATTTAAAATATGCGAGAAGATTTTCTTCTTGCGATATATTAACAGGAGTGAATAAATATGGCAAGAAGAAAAAACGATATTATTATTTATAATACACACGCAGAAATAATACTTCGAAATATTACAGGAGAAGAAATCGCAAGAGCAATTATAGATTTAGATGACGTCGAAAAATGTAGTAAATATGGATGGGCTCTTTCTAGTAAAAATGGATACGTTAAAAACAGAAGTTCACAAATCGGAAAATTGCATCGTTTTATTTTAAATTATTACGGTAAAAAAGAAGTAGATCATATTAATCGAGATAAACTTGACAATAGAAAAAGCAATTTACGAATTGTTGATAGGATTGTCAACAGAGCAAACAACGGTGCAGAAGGCGTATATTTTGATAGAGGAAAATGGAGAGCAAAAATTGCCAGATTTGGAAAACGATACACAGTTGGAACATTCGACACAAAAGAAGATGCTATTGCAGCAAGAAAGAAAAAACAAGAAGAATTAGAATCCAATAGTGAATCATTAATACGGAAATATAAAAGAAACACACGAACAAAAATAAAAGGTGTTTATGTTACAGGAAATAGATTCTGGGCAAATTTTAACGCAGACGGAAAACAACATTACGTAGGCACATTTGACACAATAGAAGAAGCCGTAACAAAAAGAGAACAAGCTATTCAAAATTATAATGCAACAAAATTATATAATTCTACTCTAAACTCTTAGTAACCACATTAAAATTTATAATATCATCTAAACAGATATATATATGATAATAACATAACAATACAGAAAGAAGGTGATCACTCTGAGCTCACTGTTGAAACTTGTTCAAGATGCTTCTGATGGACATCCATATTCACCTTCGAGTCAGCGATGACGCCCCGTAACGGGGCTTACGAAATTTATATATCGAAATAGATAAATGCAATAAAGAACGTGCATGGTGGTATCCCTTAGAAAAAATAGGAGATAAATAAAAATGAAAGCAACCGATATTATACCAAACGGATATATTGCAAAATGGAGAGGCTCTCCATGCGAGATAAAAGAAGTGTCCAATGGCGTTGATTTTATAATTCATTTTAAGTCGATGGAAGAAGTATATTCTTTTGTTAAAACAATTGAATATAAACAACCTCAAAATTTTATTCAAGACTTTCAGCAACCTCGTTAAGATCAGCAATGTCTGTTGACTGATACTTATCCTTCGTAAATTGATATTCACGGTGGCCGATAAGTTTAGCTTTGCTCTTATCTGACCCAGCTGCCTTATCAAGTTTATCAGCATAAGTATGCCGCGCACAATATGGAACTTTCTTGCCGTCAATACCAAACTTCTTAGCTAATTTCTTAAAGACTGAATCTCGAAGATACTCATCTGTCATTTGTTTGAAGCCAACAAAGTCATATGGTTTCTTCCGAGAATAAACATATTGTGGGAATAGAAGATCAGTTCCTTCTACTTCTTTGCGACTAAGAACAATATCTAATATCTGTGACGGCACAACAACAATACGGTTCCGCCCAGCCTCAGTCTTCTTCCCGCCAACGAGATAATAAATAGTCTTATCGTCTATTACTTTCTCTCGCAGTGCATCTTTATGAAGCTCGAGGAGTTCCCCTGGACGGAATCCGAGGTAACAAAGGCAATAAATATATTCCGCGTATTTCTCTTTGCCAATAGCGTTCTTAAACATTTCGACCTCTTCATTCGTGAGCGGTTCACGCTTAGTGGATTCCAGATGACCAATGAATAAGTTTCGTGTAATGTCTCTGTCTAGAATCTTATGGTCTACAGCCCATGCCCAAATAAGTCCAGCTGTGACTTTCATGTTCTGGTGAGTGCGTTTACCAGACTTACATTTATCCATGCATTCCTGTAGATTTTCTGGCTCGATGCTGTCTATGTATATGGAGTGCAGAGACTTGAAGTGTTTATAAGCGTACTTATAGTTATCCATTGTAGAAGCACCAACACGAGGCTCATAATACGATTCCCACATTTCGTAAACTTCCTGAAGCGTATAATGTGGTTTCTTAGCTGTGTGTCCTTCTGCTAACAAAACAGAACAATAAGCCAACGCGGCTTTCTTGGTAGGGAAGCCACTCTTTTTCTTTCTGACTGTGTAAAACTTACCGTCAACCATCTTCTTGCCGATAGTAACAATAGCTATCCAGGATTTTTTATTTTTAGCGAGAATGGCTGTACCTTGACCGTTACCTCTTGACTTTGGCTTACCTTTCTTGTCCATATGACACACTCCTTAGATCGCAATTATAATAGGAAAGAACTCTAACAGTCAAACAGTTTATTAATTTCAAATATGTCGCCTTTTGAAATTAGTAAACTTTAAAGGAGAATGCATAATGAAATGGGAAGATTTTACTAAAAGAACAACTCCGGAATCAATGTTTACCAACATGGTAAAGACTGATGTTAAATGTCCGAAATGCGGTAAATATTTATATTGTAGAACAGATATTGTTCTTACAAGTCTGCCGGCTCAATACCAATATGAATGTCTGGCTTGTAACTTTGTTGGATATTCACATGCAAGATGGTCAGAAATAGGGTGAGATAAATGATTGATAAAGAAAAAGTTATAATGGGATTAGAGTGTTGCATACCGAGAAATTGTACATGTCAATATAAACAAGAGCCTATTTGTCCATATATTGAGCGTTGTCAAAAAAAGGATTATACAGCGTTACAACGAGATGCTCTTTTTCTTTTGAAAGAACAACAAAAAGAGATTGAGAATCTAAAACAGACAGCACAAAACATGATGGAAGGTATATGTTTGCTAAAAGAGCAAGAAGCTGTTAAACCTGTGCGAGACGAACAAACGGGTTGGCTATGGTTGTGTGGAAACTGTGGTTCATATGTTGGATTTGAGGATAACGATCCGCATGACCCTAACGAATTTGACAAATACTGCCGCGAGTGTGGCAGACCTATTTTGTGGGGAGGTCGGTGAAGCGAATGGACAGGGAAACCGTTATAACTCATTTGCAGATCATCCACACATGGGCAGAATTTGCCCGTGAAAAGGATTTGCAGTTTTTTACGGCGAAACATCTGGAAGATATTGCACAGTGGTCGGATGATGCCATTGCCATGCTAAAAGAGCAGGAACCGAAGCCGATAGCATATACAGATAACCCATACACCGGGTTACCTGTTGCTCATTGCCCAAAGTGCGGAAAGTTTGCTCGTCAGTTTCATTCTATCACCATAGAGGAAACTCATTATTGCCCTTGGTGCGGACAGAAGGTGAAGTGGGAATGAGATTGATTGATGCGGATGCAACGATCAAATATTTGCGAGAGTTCAGATGCAAAGACTGTGACAAACGCAAAGGAATGAAGAACGGCAAGATGCAATATTGCTACGAAATAGGTGATGCTCCGTGCCGTGCCTGTGATATCGGTGACACGATTGATTATTTTCTTGACGAGGACATATCCCCAACCATTGGTACGGTTCCGGTAGTCCGGTGCAATGATTGCATACACTGTAATGCTCCGGCTAAAGGAGTTCCTTTTTGCAAACGCATCGAAAGATTTGTTGATGCAGAATGGTTCTGCGCTGACGGGGAAATGGAGTGAAGATGATGGAACGGATATACGAAGAAACAAACAGCGGAAAGATTATACCAAAAGGGGAACTTGTCCGGTGCAAGGATTGCAAATGGTATCATCAAGCATTTGCAAATGAAGGAAGATGCGTAAATCACGATAATGTTTTTCATAAACCTGATTGGTTCTGCGCTGACGGTGAGCGCAAGGAAGGTCGGTGAAGTGGGAATGATTCAGATTGATATTCCAATGCCAAGGAACTGCGGCGTATGTCAGTCAAACATTATACAACTTCTTAAAACTATGGCTGAGGCAATAGATATAAAGGAGTTGGTAATAAATGAAAATAACGACTGGAGTTAATTACATTGGATTTGAAGGAAGATTCTGGGTTAAATATTTGTATGTAGATAATCAAGATTATGTAGCAGATTCAGTGTTTTACAGAAATGAAATACCAGTTCATTTCGGCGGTGAATTTGTATATAAAAACGATAAGTATATTGTCGTAACTTGTCGAATAAGAAAAAAGTATAAAAAGAAATTTGAAAAAGCTTTGGAAGAAGTAAGAAATAAATTCCTTATTATAGGCCGAACAGACTACGAAGACTGGTGCAAAGAAAACTTTATTGTAGTAATAGAATATGCAGACAAGAAAATAAAAAATAAGGATATAGAAAAATGGGAACTAGAAATTTAACTTGCGTATACATGGATGGCGAGTACAAAGTAGCCCAATATTGTCAGTGGGACGGTTATCCGGCTGGGCAAGGAATAACAATACTCCAATTCCTAAGAGAAAAAGTAAACTGGATTCAATTTACAAAACAGCTAAATAAAATATCTTGGGTTGATGGAAAACGTCTTAATCAAATTTTCCGTTCATATGGCGGTGATGCCAATGGATTTATCGAATGCTCCAAGGCGGATGTATATAAAAGAGACTTCCCAGAATTCAGCAGGGACACAGGAGCTAAGATTCTGGAAATGATACAGAACGACAAGACAACAACAAGACGGCTTCAGAACTCTCTAGACTTTGCAGCCAACAGTGACTGTGAATGGTGCTATGTTATTGATATAGACAAAGGAACATTTGAAGTTTATAAAGGATACAATCTGATTCCATTAACGCCGGAGGATAGATTCTACTTTCTTGCCGACAAAGAAGACGGTTGGTATAGCCATGCATATGGCGGGTTAATGCATGGCGTCAAACTAAAGAAAGAATACAGTCTTGATGACTTACCTACTGATGATGAATTTATTACGGAATGCGATCCACCAGAAAAGGATGAAGAAGAATGATGATATCTAAAGAAGAGTTTTTAAATTCTAAACCAGTAATGGATACATACAAGGAAATTCTTGAGTTTTATATTCAAAAGAACGAAGAGAACAATCTTGGAATTTCTCAAAAAGAACTGGAAGAATTAGCACTCTCAAGAGCTCGTGCAGAAATTTATATTCAATTCTGTCATGATGGCATAATGGCAAAACCGGCAAAGTGTACAGAATGTCCATGCGGCATTGACGACCAAGAAATAGAAGAGTATCTTACTTGTTCAATGGCACCAGCATATGTAGCACATCAACCGAATCTTAATCTCTTAGAGAAAAGACCAAGCTGGTGTCCAATGAATGAGCGCGATGTAGTACAAGACGCAATACAAATGTACTTGTCTAAACAAGATGGTCCAGTTCAATAACGATGTTAACCGACAATAAACAACAATATAAGGAGAGTATATACATGAATAAGCAACAACTCGTGGAAAACATTATGACAAAGACTGAACTGCCAAAGAAAACAGCTGAAAACTTTGTTAACGCTTTTGTTGAGACCGTATCCGATGCTCTGGCTGAAGGCGACAAAGTTCAGCTGATTGGATTCGGTACATTTGAAACCCGCGAACGTGGTGCTCGCGAAGCACGCAATCCTCAAACTGGTGAGACTCTGACCGTTGGCGCGAAGAGAGTTCCTGCCTTCAAAGTCGGGAAAGCTCTGAAAGACGCTATCAATAAGTAATTTATAACATTATTGTCGGTTGATATATAAGCCCCGGCCGTACCTTACGGCTGGGGCATCCTTTTAGGAGTAGTTTGAATGACAAAAAAAGAAATAGAAGTAATTAAAGCAAGACTTGTTCTGGCTGTGGATAAAGCAAGAAATTCTAAAGACAAGTCTGCGTTGCTTTACATAGATAATATAGAAGAAACTTTAGAGTGCGTAAACGAAGCAAGACCTGAAGTTCCGGCTGGCATAGTTCAAACGTCGAAAGACATTTACTTTTCCTGTGGAGAATGCGATACATATCTCTATAGCCTATTCACGACAAATGTGACTGGCTATCGACCAAGATATTGCAATCAATGCGGAGCAAAAATAAACTACGGAAGTAATGCAAAAAATGATTGAACTAATAAAACAAATCCGTGAAATCAATGTAGATGTATCTTTCGAAGACATGCAAATGATTCACGATATCAACAGAATCATCTTGAATTTAAGATTTATGAAAGAGTTATTGGAGAAGAGCAATGACTGAATATATCTTAACTTTAAATCCAGACCAAATTAAAGAAATAAATAAGGCTGTAGATTTGCTGATGAGACTTAAAATAAATCAGTACAAGGAAATCCCATTTGCATTAGTCGATATAGGCGACAATCGTTTCTGCGAAAAAAGGAATTTAGCTAATCCATATCTGAAGCTGGCTTTTGATGCATTGTACAGTGACAAACAAGATAATGAATGGAAAGATTCCGAATGGTATAGGCTATACAACATACATCAGGTTATTCGTAAAGCAATTCATGATGTAGAACGACCGAATAGCGTTGGCATAGACGCAGACCAGCCTATAGCATTTGGCGGGGAACCTCTTCCTAAAATAGAATGGAGAAAAAAAGAATGAGTAAACTCTATGAATGGTTTCACGATGATATTACTTGGTGCGGAAACGAGTGCCATAACACAGAGTGCGAGCGCAACATAGCAAATCGTCTGCAAAAGGACGGGCTGTTTTCTATGTCTTTATTTAGGGAAACAGAAACCTGTCCTCTTTATATGGAAGAACATACATGGAAGCAAGTACATGGATACGCAACACCCGGAGGTGATTCAGTATGGGCTTGCCCAAATTGCAATGGAACAATGCATGTTTATGGCATTGAAACAAACAACCATAAAGAAGTCTGTGAAAAGTGTGGACAACGAAATTATTATCCATTTGAAATAAACAAGTAAGAAAACAACAGTGGATAGAAGTTGGCTTAAAGAGTTGTTTATGGGACTGAAATCATATTTTAAGAAACTTGATGTGCGTGGACATTTTCCTGATTTCAAACACAAAGCCAAGTCAAACAAGGAAAATAAAAAGATAGCAGCGAAAAAAGAAAGAAGGAAGTTAAATGACAGTGTGCATGTCAACAACGTGCGAGAAATACAGTGACTGTGCCAAAGCTGCGATAAACAACTGGGGTACACACACGGCGACTGATAAAGCCAATATGTCGTTCGTCAAAACTGACAGTTCTGGAAAATATGTTGAAGAATATTGGTGCGGTAAAAGAGGCGAATATCGTTTGTTTGAACCGAAAACAACAACTAGGAGGTAAACAATGCGCATAAAATACATTCTTTTGCTAGTGGCACTCATTATTTGTGTAGTCGTCTTGAGCTCTTGTGGCAACAGGCAAGTAGGATTCGACTCCCATCAAACGTTTAATGTTGCGTACATTAATTTAGGAGGAGAATGGACAAAGATTAGCATTAAGTCTTGGAGAGACTTTGATAATGGTGATGAAATTCAGGTTGTAGATAATAAAGGAAAAGTATATCTGACACATTACTCAAATATGGTGCTGGCAAATGAGTAAATTAAAAGACGCATGGGAATGGATTCTTGCCATTGGAGCTATAATCGGAACATACGTTGTAACTGTAATAATTATTGGCGTGGTTATGGCTATTATCGGTGGCTTTATTTATGCAATATTTGGCATGTAGTGTATGCATCAACCTTAACAGAATGTCAAATATACAGAATTTATAAACACACAGAACTTTTCAGGGAATAAGTCAGAAAAAGAAAACTTGAAGTAATACAAATATTAAATGACCACTTCCAGAATGTAAATGGAATAAATAAAAGTTGCAGCGAAGAGGCGGCCCTAGAAGCCGCCGATGAAGCTGCAACAAAGATAGAAATAAAAAAAGTAGGTATATATTATGATTGAAGGAACAACAATGTCTACTCTTCTAGAAGATGAATGTATAAAAGTAGCAAAGCCAGAAAACGATCCAGTAGAACATCCGTCGCATTATACGTCAGGAACAATAGAGTGTATTGACTTTATTGATTCCTGCGGATATGGACTGGACTTCTGCCTGGCTAACGCTATTAAATATCTGACAAGGTGTAAGCTTAAAGGTACGACAGTACAGGATATCCGCAAAGCTATCTGGTACGCAACACATGCGGCCGATAAGCTTGAGTCTGGTGAGTACAAGATATGACGTACTGTACCAGACAAAGTTGTACTGGATGCATTTACGCATCATATGCTATGTGTTCTCTCGGACATGAAATGTGCTGGGTAGACATCGACGAACACGAAGACGATACTTTCGTCATAAATGAAGACAATGAAAGACAGAATACAAGAGAAATGGGATAAAAGAAAAGAAAACGTAAAAGAACTTTGTCCTGTATGCTTCAGCTCGAAGATCCATCTGAACAGATCCTGTAACAGAACATTCAACCGTTACTGGCTGGAGTGTTGGGTGTGCCATTGGTGCGAGAAACGTGCCAATACAATAAACGGAGCGATCCGCAATTGGAACAATCATAAAAGCAACGCCAGCGCAGAAGAACTGCAGGAAGTTCGCAGAGAACTAGGACTGAAATAAAAAAGGGTTAGACTCAAACGTCGCAATGACAAATGAGCCTAACCCTTCTTTTTTAGATTTCAGACTTATGCTGAACTTCGCCGGCTTCGACATACTGTTTGACAGCCGTATTTGTTTTAAACATTTCCTTGAATTTCTCCAGAACATTATCTACCCATTCGCTGAAAGTTTCAAACGAAACGAACTGGACAAGATAAGGGAACTTCGTAACAAACATGTCGTACACGTAGCGCAGCTTCAGTTGGCCTGTGCCGCTGCCAAGTTCTCTTTCAGCTTGCGTGACAGCAAGTAAAAGCCATTCTTTAACCTTAGCAATCTGTGCCTCACGAGGAAGTTTAAAGAACTTGCAGATGAGATAGATAATAACAGCAACACCAGCAACCGCTGCAAGAATAATGTACCAATTGTTAGCAATGAATTCCATAGCTTTTATCTCCTTAATATTTTCCTTTTCCGTCTCCTATAATGTCTAAGAATTCAGCCATCATATAGCCGGTTTTATTCTGGTAGTTAATCTTACACCACTTTTCACCGGGCTGAATAATATTGACAATAGTCATAAGCGGTATTCGCATAATTAAACCGCCTTTCAAGGCGGGTGTTCTACGCATATTAACCGTACCGCCAGATTCTGCAACAACGTAAGCCTGGTCACCTGTAGATGGACCCGGCGCAGGCATTGGAACCGGAGATGGGTCGTCCTGTCTTGCTCCGGCTCTCTTCAGGATTGCCAATAATCCATGATGGCTCCACTTACCAAGTTTGGTATCTACGGTCATTTTTGAACTCATATGCGTAATGTTTAAAGGATTGAGCTGGGTAACAACGCCAGCATGATAATAATCCAGCATATCGCCATTGTAATACTTGCCGTCAGGTTTATATCTGGATGGCAGAGCCCATCTTTTAGTTGATTGGTCACACGCTTTTAGAACAACATCTCCAAGCTTAAGGTCGTTTATGGAATTAATCTTTTGCAGATTAACAAACTCTTTTCTGGCAGCCCAATTGGAGCCGTGAATGCCAGTCCATTTGAGTCCCATTCTTCGCACAGCGCCTATTACCAAGCCAATACAATCGCAATATCCGTCTGACCCGTCTCCGGGTTCACGACGTTTAGGATTTAGATTCTTTATAACCTGTACTTCATTTAGAAATTGCTGAATAACCTTGTCAACCATTCGACTCACCGTCCTCTTTCTCAGGTTCGTCTTCTGGTTCTCCGTCAGGTTCCTCTACTTCTACTATGCTGTCTGCTGTTACAATCTCTGTCCCTTGATGCTTCCATTTGAATTTAAGCTTAGCCATATCATTGGCAGCCCAAAGTCCCTTTTCATAAAGAGAGTTCTTGGTATAAGCAAGAACGCTTACTACCATAACAATAGTAGCAATAAGAGACAGGTAAACAGAGATGACGCCGATTTCGGGTCTAAAAGCAAGTAAAGCAACCATAAGAACCATATAAAAAAACCAAAACCATTCGGTTCTGGCAGCCAATTTTTTTGAAAACTGCTTGCGAGGGTCCATACGCTTACTGCTCATAGACTCACCGCCTTAGTCTTCGCCTTTTAAGAAGCTGTGTTTATCCTGACATTCATGATAAACTTTCATGATATACTTAAAGTCTTCAGCATAAACATCGTTCTTCAAGCCATACTTTTCAACCAGTTCTTCGTAATCTTCATTTTCCTTGATAATATTCTCGAAGTCCTGCTTCGTATGATTACGATTGTTTAAGCATGAGTTTGCAAAGTCCAGAACATGAGCTTTTATCTGACGAACGGTTTGCATATCATTTGACTTTTCCATTGCGTCAAGTCTTATCTTCAGCATCGAGCAGTTGGCATTTGTACCATTTTGAAGCGCTTCAATATTGGCATTTGTCTTTGTTTCAAAATTATCAAGGTCATTACGAAGGTCTTGAACTTGTTGATTGAAATCTTCTTTTATCTGTTTGATATCATCTCTTAATGTCCGTGTAAAAGTTTTTCCAATCCAGCCTACAAACCATCCTAGAACATTAACTTCCTTCTTGGGTATTTTAAAAAAGATAGATAATACCAGCAGCACAATAATGATTGTCAGCGGAACATTCTGTTGAAGCCATTGTGCGGCTGGCTTAAAAAATTCGCTCACAGGGAGCACCGTCCTTTCTATACAACGCCGCTAATCCCGTGAACTTATCAGTTTGGCAGTTGTTTATTGACCGATTAAAAGTTCTCCGATTTCTTTATAGATTTGTTCGAGCTTTGCACGGCTTACCGTAATGTAGTCTTCAGTTTCTTTGTTGAAACGAAGATACTTCATCATCATATATCCAGTAGAGTTATTGCATTTAATCTCAGACCATTCAACTCCTTTGTTTATAACTTCAACAACAGAGCCAATAGGAACTTGAACAACAACTTTGGATTTTAAATCTGGATTTGTTCGCATGTTAACAGTAGAGCCACTGTTTGCGTACACTTTTGCTGTCATAATATAATACCTTTCAGATGATTAACATCTGCCTTATTCCTTTTTATATTTATAGTCCGGCAATGGGAGATACCGGAATATAATTAAGAGAGAAGCACGGACCGCGTATTTTTGTCTATTGTTATATCTACAGTCCATAAATAGTAATTAGTTGATACCATACAAATTATAGTCAAACGGTATCGTTTTCACCTTTGCCCATATTCTGATTGCATTGTGACTTATTTCCGCCGTACCATAGTTGTTTTCGTTAAAATAAGCTGAAATCCGTATAGTTTGGCCAGAAGTAAGAAGACGAATAACATAATCATCATAAACACCCGTAGCATATGTTTCTCCTTGTACGCCAATCTTAAGCATATATTTTTTGTATCCACCCGGTATACGGATATCACCAGGACTATACTGTCCATCATCACCTGACTCGTCGATAGAATCTTGAACCAGTGGTGTCATTTCTGTATAAACAAGAACATTATCAACATCGCTCTTCAGCGCAAGCTGTTGCCAACCTTGAAATGTTCCGTTGTATACATAACCCACATATGTATCTCCACCGCCGGAAGAAGTTATTCTGGTAACTGTTACAGTATAACGATTTGAACCTTCTGCTCCCTGTTTTGTAAACGAAAAACTTGCAACACTTTCTGTCGGAGATATTGAATCGGCTAATACCACAAAGCCACACCCAAACATTGGCAGATCATTCAGATTGGTGACGGGATTTGAAGTCGTACCGAAGTTCCCATACTTGCTGCTTAACGTGTTTACCTGGGTTTGCAGATCCGTGTTCCCAACGTTGCCGACCTTATTACTCAGGGACGAATAATTATTCTGAAGTTTATTCAGTCCGCCGACGGTATCCGCATCCAAATTGGATGTAGACAGGGCACCATTCGCAGCAATTGCAGCCTTCGCCCAGTACAGGCCGGGGGCAAGCGTGCTGTGGTTCTTCACAAAGACCGCTTGTCCATCCGCAATGGCGACATGGGTGTTACCGTCAGCAATAATAGCCATGCTTTTTTCAGCCCGTGCTATCTTGTTCTCAACAGGACTCATTTTCCAGATCATGGGTTAGTCCTCCTATCGTACATTATTCTTCCGGTTCCGGTTGTGGTTCGGGTTCCGGCTCCGGCTGCGGCTTCACCCATGCGGCTTTTCTTAGCACCATGCCACCGGAGAGCAGGTCAGTAATCAGGCAGGATACAAAGGTAACGTTCGGATACTGCTGATTGCCGTAG
>Ga0247611_10000793_pt1 | contig 61047 bp, 97 predicted proteins | sample 177DNAGHGhighgp2_FD_192422 | JGI IMG/M metagenome (GOLD analysis project Ga0247611, IMG submission 192422) | Sheep rumen microbial communities from Palmerston North, Manawatu-Wanganui, New Zealand - 1770 DNA GHGhigh gp2 | ecosystem: Host-associated > Mammals > Digestive system > Stomach > Rumen... | reverse complement strand
AATATTTTTTTTTCGCGATTAATACATATACTATAATGAAAAGATATTTAAGGAGGTATTTATTATGGATAAGAAAAATGTTGGAAAAGGATTACTTTTAGGAAGTCTTTTTATAGGAGGATTTTTTGCAGGTAAAAAACTTGCTGATAAAAAGCTTGAAAAACTTGAAAATCAAAAAACAGAACTAGAAACTGAAATAGATAAAAAACAAAAAGAGATTTCCAAAGTAAAAGAAGCAACAAATAAACTTAAAAATAAAACAAAAGAACTTAAAGAAAAGATTAAGAATATTAGAGCATAGTCTCTAATATTTTTCGCGGGTAATACATTTACTATAATGAAAGGAGAGTGAATTATTATGTTATTAAAATTTTTATTAGGTTACATCATTTTAGGTATAATTGTGGTGTATATTAGAGTAGTTATACATTTAATAGTATGTGCTAAAAAACATATACCAATTAATAAGATAAATCATATTAATTGGAAAATTATTAAAACAGATATTAAATGTGTTGATATTTTAATAGGGCTTATAATATGGCCGATAAAATTATATGAATTTAATAAAAACGAAAAAAATATTATTAATAATTACATAATCAATGAGGAGTCTTAATTGACTCTTTATTTTTTCGCGATAAATACATTTACTATAATGAAAAGATATTTAAGGAGGTATTTATTATGAAAAAATATGATTATAATTATAAAGGAATGATCAAAAATTATGAGATTATTGAAACTTTTTATACAAAATATGGAGATAACTTAATGATAATTAGCGCATTATTAGCAGAAGAACTTAAACTTGCTAAATATTCAGATTATATGAAATTAATGCAAAATTTAAATTCAGATGTTAAATTGGGTAATTATTTAATAGGGTTACTTAGAGAAGATTGTATAAAAGTATATAGTGATATTCTAAATAATGAAATGGGTTTCGATGATTATATCAAAATTTCTTTCGGATATGATATTTATATGAAATATCTTAAAAAGATAAAAGACCGAGTTTAATTGGTCTTTTTATTTTCATAAAAAAAAAGGAGGTGATTTATATTAAAATAATATTTATTATACTGTTGTTTTTTATAGGTTTTATTGTTGGATGTATTTTAGAAAGTATTATATTTTGTTCAGAGGGTATCGTTAAAATAAACGATAAAAATAAAGAATTAATTTTTATGTTATCTAGCGAAGATATATATTATAATAAAAATAAAAAACGTATTATATTTTCAATAGAACATATTGATTCGCGAGAATGACATAGCCTATAATGAGAACATAAATGTTCGTTTTATATTTTAAAGGAGGTAATTGAAAAGATGGAAAAACTGGAAGAGGCTTTATGGAAGGATTTTAATGATAATTCCGAACTAATTAATAGTTTAGAGATAGGCACTGCCGAACATAAGAGTTTTATGGATGAAAGAGATAAAATTAGAAATGAGTTAATAAAAACAGAAATGATTAAATCAGAAAATCATATGGAAAAAACAAAGAACTTTATAACTTTATTGACTTTCGGCATATCTACAGTTGTTGGCATATGTACGATTCGAAAAACTTTTAAATTTGATGAGGGAGCAACATTAACTAGTACATTAGGTCCAGGTATTATAAGAGATGTTACATCTAAAATATTTAAACGATAATTTTGTTTGATATAAGGGTAATTTTATATTACTCTTATATTTTCGCGACAAATACATCGACTATAATGAAAAGATATTTAAGGAGGTATTTATTATGATATTGTTTATTATATTGACATTAACATTATTATTTTTATTAGCTTTTACGGTTATAGCATTAAGCTTTGGAGGAGCTGTTTTTATAATAATATTTGGTGATGTTATCGTATGTGCAGTATTGATAATATGGCTAATTAAAAAAATATTTTTTAATAAGAAATAAAATAGAGGAGAACGATGTGTTCTCTTTTATTTTTTTTTATGAAAGGAGGTGAAAAAATGAATAAATTTAATATATTTCTAAAACGACATTCATCGACTGTATTATCTATATTTGCATCGATTGGGGTGATAGGAACAACTATATTAGCGGTTAGAGCAACACCTAAAGCACTTAGTTTAATAGAAGGAGAATCCGAAAACAATAAACATAGTGAAAAATTAACCACTATAGAGAAAATAAAAGTATGTTGGAGACCATATATTCCTTGTATTATTTCTGGAACATCAACAATATTATGTATTTTTGGTTCTAATTATATTAACAAAAAGAATCAAAAAGCTTTAATATCAGCATATATGGCTCTTAATACTACATATTTAAATTACAAAAATCATGTAAAAGATATATATGGAGATGATGCAAATAAAAATATTCAAAAATCGATAATTAAATCTCAAGAAATTGATGACAAATTAGACGATGAAGAATTATTTTTTGATATGCAATCTATGAGATATTTTACTAGTTCAATGGATGAGATTAAAAATGCAGAAAAAATGTTTAATGAACATTTAAGTATGAATGGTTATGCTTTTTTAAACGATTTATATGATGCATTAGGATTAGAAAGGGTTGATTATGGTTATGAATTAGGCTGGTCAACACGTTTAAACGATAAAGTATATGGGTTCGATGGTGTTATATTAGAAACTGAATTAGTAGATATAAATGATGATATTGAATGTACATGTATAACATTATCTATACAACCAAGTATGGATTTTATATATTAGTTTTGAAAGGAGAGTAAATTATGGACAAAAGACTGATTAAAATCATAAAAATTGCTAGTGTAGTAGCAAGTATTTTAGGGGTAATTGGATCAAGTTTTGCTGATTCACAAGAAAATAAACTTGTATTAAAAGAATTAGTAGATTCACATTTTAATAATGAAGGAGAATAGAAAATGAATATTAAATTATCTAACATTTTTTCAAATACTGGAAAATATTTAAAAAAACACGAACCAGAATTATTAGTAGGTATAGGAATTGCTGGTATGATATCAACTGTTATATTAGCTGTTAAAGCCACACCAAAAGCATTAGAATTAATTGAATTAGAAAAGAAGTATCCATCAAGAAAAGGTGAAACTTTATCAGAAGCAATAAAAACAAAATCAATAACAAGAACAGAAATAATTAAAGCAGGTTGGAGACCATATTTATATCCATCTTTATTAGGAATAGCATCTATAACTTGCATAATTGGTGGAACAACAATAAATACAAAACGTAATGCAGCTTTAACTACAGCATATGCTATTACTGAAAATGCATTCACAACATATAAAAATAAAGTTATAGAAACAATTGGTGAAAAAAGAGAACGAAATTTACAAGGTAAAATTGCAGAAGATGGGGTAAAAAATAATCCACCAGTTAATAATCAAGTAATCATAACAAGTAGAGGAAATACATTATGTAAAGATTCTATATCGGAAAGATATTTTAAATCTGATATTGATACTATAAGAAAAGTAATTAATGAGTTAAATAGAAAAATGACAATAGAAAATTATATTTCTTTAGAAGAATTTTATTATGAATTAGGTTTAAAACCTATGAAACATGCTGATAGATTAGGCTGGGAAATAGATGATGGATTACTTGAAGTATATTTTGATACATGTTTGGCCGATAATGACGAGCCATGCATTGTATTAAATTATAATATCTATCCAAAATATGGATATGATAAATTAGCATAGTATTTTTCGCGACAAATACATTCGCTATAATGAAGAGAAATCTTAAAAAATATTTTATTTTAAAGGAGGATTTATCATGGAAGAGAATGATGAAAGAACAGTTATTGTCGAGGAGTATGACGATTCGAACGAAACTAAAGGAGTAAATATAGTAAAACCTTTATTGGCGGTTGTCGGTTTAGCGGCTGCTGGTATTGGAGGATTTATATTTTACAAAAAGAGAAAGAAGTCGAAATATGTGGAACTAACCGATGAAGATGTTAGAGAAATTGCTAGAAATGACGAAGACGAAGAGAATGAATAATTTTAAGATTATTTTTAAAAATAATTGAGTATCATAAACCGATACTCTTTTATTTTTTTTAAGAGGTAAACAAATGAGTTGTAGAAATTGTAGTAGATATCCTTTTTGTGATAGATGTTATTCACCGCATGGAAGTTGTGATAGAGAATTAAAGAAAAGGATTATATTAGAAAAGGAGAATAATTATAAATGGAAGAATACAAACCAAACTCTAATCGCTCAAAACAAGAGCAAATGGAGGCTAATGATAGAAAAGTTGAAAAAGTTGTTACTGGGAAAGTAATAACTAAAAAGAAAAACAAATTAGATAAATTTATGGGTGAATTTATATCTGAAGATGCAAGAAATATTAAATCTTATATTTTTGGAGATGTGTTAATCCCAGCTATAAAAAAAGCTATTTCTGATATTTTTACAGATGGAATTAATATAATGCTTTACGGCGAATCGAGAAATAGTGGAAGAAGAGGAATATCAGATAGAGTATCATATAGAAGTTATTATGACAATGGATATTCTAGAACCAGATCAAATGATAGACAAGCATCTTTAGCTTCAGCATATTCTTATGATGATATTATTTTATCATCTAGAGGAGAAGCCGAGGATGTTTTAGCTAGAATGGACGAATTAGTAGAAACTTACGGATTAGTTAGTGTAGCTGATTTATATGATTTAGTCGGAATAACAGCACCATATACGGCAAATAAATACGGTTGGACAAATATTAGAAATGCAGAAGTTATGAGAGTTAGAGACGGATATATGATAAAAATGCCAAGGGCAGTACCAATAGATTAGAAAGAGGTATAAATATGAGTGAAAAATATGATGAATATATTAAAGAACATAAAACAAATGTTATAAAGGCATTTGAATGGATGAAAGAAAATTTATTTCCAGAATTTAGTGATATACATACGCAATCATTAATAGATGCTGAATATAACATTGTATATAAACATGATGAATCAAAAACAGATCCTGAAGAATATGATGCATATGATAAATACTTTTATGGTGGAAATAGATCTTTTGAAGTTACACAAAATTTTAGATACGCTTGGTTACATCACATTCATAATAACCCACATCATTGGCAATATTGGATATTAAATAATGATGAAGCTGAAGAAGGAGAGCTAATACTCGATATGCCTATCGAATATATTATTGAAATGATATGCGATTGGTGGAGTTTTTCTTGGAAAAAAGGTAATTTAGAAGAAATATTCAAATGGTATGATAATCACAAAGCATATATGAAATTGTCAATATCTACAAGAATAAGGGTTCAAGAGTTATTAGATATGATTTATAAAAAATTAAAACAAATAGAAGAGGAGAAAAATAATGAAACAAGAAATAATTAATAAAACAACAAGAATTTTAAATAAAACAAATATTAAAATAAAAAAGTATAGCCCAGAAATTCTTTTATTTTTGGGCATTACTGGTGTTATCACAAGTACGGTTATGGCTTGTAAAAGAACATTAAAAGTAAATGATATTTTAGAAGAAAAGAAAAATAATATAGAATTAGTTAATAAACATTTGAATGATGAGACAAGAAAAGATTATACTGAAAAAGATTGTAGAAAAGATTTAGCAATCATAAATGTTCAAACTGGAATTAAAATTGTAAAATTATATTCACCAGCTGTATTATTAGGAACAGCATCTATATTAAGTATATTACAAGGTCATAATATATTAAGAAAAAGAAATATTGCTATAGCAGCAGCATATGCAACAATTGATAATAGTTTTAAAAAATACAGAAGTAATGTTGTAGAACGTTTTGGTAAAAATATAGATAATGAACTTAGATATAATATAAAAGCAAAAGAAATAGAGGAAGAAACTATAGATGAAAAAGGAAAGAAAAAAATAGAGAAAAAAGAAATAACAGTAATCGATGGTAATCAAACAAGTGATTATGCTAGATTTTTTGATGAATGTTCTACTAATTGGGAAAAAGATGCAGAATATAATTTAATGTTTTTAAGACGTCAACAAGAATATGCAAATGAATTATTAAAAAGTAGAGGCCATTTATTTTTAAATGAAGTTTACGATATGCTTGGTATACAAAGATCAAAAGCAGGTCAAGTCGTTGGTTGGATTTATGATGAAAAAAATCCTAAAGGAGATAATTATGTTGATTTTAATATTTATAATATTAAAAATGAAGCAAGTAGACAATTTGTAAATGGGGAAGAGAGAAGTATATTACTAGACTTTAATGTTGATGGTGTTATATATGATTTAATTTAGGAGGATAAATTATTATGAAAGATTTATTTATATTTTTGATAGGAGGTGTAACAGGTTCTTTAATAACTTGGAAATTAATTGATAAAAAATATAAAGATATTGCTAATGAGGAAATAGAATCTGTTAAAAAAACATTTAAAGAAAGACAAATAAAAGATACTAATAAAGAAAATAGTTATGGCACATATAAAGATATTATAAAAAATATGGATTATAATAATACTGCTGAAGAAAAAACAATAACAGAAATATCTAATGATTCAAGTATTATTCAAATAAATAATACTGATATTTCAACAAAAAAACCAATAGAAAAAATGGCAGAAGAAGAAAAAGATAAACCATATATCATTTCTCCAGAAGAATTTGGTGAAATAGATTATGAAACCAAATCTTGGACGTTATATTCTGATGGAATATTAGTAGATGAATTTGATCAAATAGTGGAAGACGAACATTTATATTTAGGTGATTGTCTAAAAGAATTTAATGATGATGATGCTATATATGTACGTAATGATAAAGAAGAAGTAGATTATGAAATATTAAAGGTTACTGAAGAATTTAGTAAATTATATTAAGGAGGATGGCATAAATGCTAGAACATGATAATCGTATAAGTGAGGAATATTTTGAATGGTTATATAATTATGTATGCACTGGTAGAGCTCATGCAATGGTTTCATATAAAAAATTATTCAAATTATTATACAACATAGATTTCACATATTCTATACGAGATGATGTTAATAGAGCGGCTGATGGAATAGAATTAAGAAAAAGATATTGTTCTTATATAAATGATGAAACTTTAATAAATGTTTTTAGGGGTTATTCATGTACTGTATTAGAAATGATTATTGCTTTAGCTGTTAGATGTGAAGAGGCAATAATGGATAATCCAAAATATGGAGATAGAACTAAACAATGGTTTTGGACAATGTTATCTAATTTAGGCCTAAGTTATATGACAGATGATAGATACGATGAAGGATATGCTTTAGAGAAAATTTATATTTTTTTAAATAGAGAATACGAACCAAATGGAAAAGGTGGGTTATTTTTCATAAGAAATTGTAAAGAGGATTTACGTAATGTTGAGATATGGGCCCAACTTTGTTGGTATTTGGATACAATTGATTAGAAAGGAGAATAAAAAATGGATTTATTAATAAGAAATGTGATAGTGAATGGAATACTTATCGATAGATTATATAAAACAACGAATAAAAACTTTTTTAAATTATGGATTGGTGGGACATTAATATCAATTAATTTATTTTTAGTTGTTAAAAAAGTTTATGAACAAGAACAAAAAATAAATGAGTTAAAAAATGATATTGATATTTTAAATGAGAATATTGATTTTTTACGAGAAGACGAAGAAAATGAAGGAGATAAAGAAGATAATAACACGAAAGGGGTATAGTCATGGTTGATTTTTTAATTATTTCGACACGAACTATAAAAAATAGAGTTGAGATATTTCCTAAATTTCGATTATATCCTAAATCTAAAGATCTTATGATAAGAGGTGGAGATTTTTATGCTGTATGGATTGAAGAACTCGGTTTATGGTCAACCAACGAAGATGATGCATTATCTATTATTGATAATGAATTGAAAAAATATGAGGAACAGTATAAAATAAAACATCCAGATGCAAATGTTATTACTTTATTTACTTGGGATTCTACAAGTGGGTCTATAGATTTATGGCATAAATATTGTCAAAAGCAAAAAAGAGATTCTTTTGAAATGTTAGATGAAACATTGATATTTTCAAATACTAAAACAAGAAAAGAAAATTATGCAAGTAAGAAGCTACCATATCCATTAGAAAAAGGTGATATATCTTCATATGAAAAAATTATATCTACTTTATATAATGAGGAAGAAAGGCATAAATTAGAATGGGCTATAGGTTCTATAGTAACTGGAGACTCAAAAAATATACAAAAATTCGTTGTATTATATGGTGCTGCTGGAACTGGTAAATCTACTATATTAAATATTATACAACAATTATTTGAAGGATATTATTCAGTATTTGATGCTAAAGCATTAGGTTCATCCAATAATTCTTTTGCTTTAGAACCATTTAAATCTAATCCATTAGTTGCTATTCAACATGATGGAGATTTATCTAGAATTGAAGATAACACAAGATTGAATAGTTTGGTATCACATGAGTTAATGACTGTAAATGAAAAATTTAAATCTACATATTCTAATAGGTTTAAATGCTTTTTATTTATGGGCACAAATAAGCCAGTTAAAATAACAGATGGAAAATCTGGTTTAATAAGACGTTTAATAGATGTTAGACCATCTGGAAATAAAATTGAAACAACAGAGTACAAACGTCTTGTTAAACAAATACCATTTGAATTAGGTGGAATAGCATGGCATTGTAGAAATGTATATTTAAATGATCCAGGGGCATATGATGGTTATATTCCTACGTCAATGATGAGTGCATCTAATGATTTTTATAATTTTGTATTAGATTCTTATCACATATTTAAAAAAGATGACGGTGTTAGTTTAAAAGCTGCTTGGGAAATGTATAAAAATTATTGTGAAGATGCTAAAGTGGCTTACCCTTGTTCACAAAGAGCATTCAAAGAAGAATTAAAAAGTTATTTCCAAGAATATAATGATAGATTTAGTTTAGAAGATGGTTCTAGAATAAGAAGTTATTATAGTGGTTTTAAAACTGATATTTTTGAAGTCGAAAAAGAACCAAAAAAGATATCCAAAACAAAACCAAATTTAATAGAATTTTTAGAACAACCTTCTATATTTGATAAAGAATGTTGTGATTGTCCTGCGCAATATGCAACAACAAAAGAAACGCCAAGCAAAAAATGGGATAATGTTAAACTAACGTTAAAAGATATTAACACATCGAGAGTTCATTATGTTAAAATACCAGAAAATCATATTGTTATTGATTTTGATATTAAAGACGAAAATGGTAATAAGTCATTTGAAAAAAATTTAGAAGAGGCAAGCAAATGGCCTTCCACATATGCAGAATTATCAAAGAGTGGCAATGGAATACATCTTCATTATATTTATAAAGGAGATGTTACGAAATTAAGTAGGGTTTATGCAGATAGTATTGAAATAAAAGTGTTTACTGGAAAAAGTTCTTTAAGAAGAAAATTAACAAAATGTAATAATGTTCCAATAAAAACGATTAATTCTGGTCTGCCAATGAAAGGAGAAAAGAAAGTGACAAACACGGAAGTAATAAAAAGTGAAAAAGGCCTAAGACAAATGATTTATAGAAATATGGAAAAAGAATTTCATCCTGGTACAAAACCAAGTATAGATTTTATATATAAGATATTAGAAGATGCATATGAAAGAGGAATGAAATATGATTTAAGTGATATGAAAAATGAAGTATATGCTTTTGCAATGAATAGCACAAATCAATCGGACTACTGTATAAAATTAGTTAATAAAATGCATTTTAAATCTGATACACCATCTTCTTTTGTGAAAAGTAAAAGTAATAAAATTATATTTTATGATATCGAAGTTTTTCCTAATTTATTTTTAGTTAATTGGAAATTAAAAGGAAAGAAAAATCCAGTTGTTAGGATGATAAATCCAGAACCAAGTGATATTGAAGAACTTATTCAATATCGTTTAATAGGTTTTAACTGTAGGAGATATGATAATCATATTATATATGCAAAATTATTAGGTTATAATAATGAAGAACTATTTAATTTATCACAAAGAATAATTAATGGAGAACGTAATGCGTTTTTTGGAGAGGCTTATAATTTATCTTATACCGATATTTATGATTTTGCTTCATCTGGAAATAAAAAATCTTTAAAGAAATTAGAGATTGAGATGGGCATACATCATAAAGAATTGGGTTTACCTTGGGATAAGCCAGTTCCAAAAGAAAAATGGGTAGAAGTTGCTGAATATTGTGATAACGATGTCATAGCCACAGAAGCGGCATTTGACTATTTATCAGCAGATTGGACAGCAAGACAAATTTTAGCAGACTTAGCTGGACTATCTGTAAATGATACAACTAATTCATTAACAACAGCATTTATATTTGGTAATAATAGAAAACCACAGACTGAATTTTGTTATAGAGATTTATCTAAACCCGTTAGAGCTATTGATTTAGATAGTGATATTATCAAATTTTTAGAACAAACATGTCCTAAAATGATGTCTACGACTCATGGAAATAATCCAGAAAGTATATTACCATATTTTAAAGGATATACTTTTGAAGGTGGTAAAAGTATATATAAAGGCGAAGAAGTCGGTGAAGGTGGATATGTTTATGCAGAACCAGGAATGTATACAGACGTCGCACTACTTGATGTAGCATCTATGCATCCACATAGTTTAATTGCTGAGTGTTTATTTGGTCCTAGATACACGAAGATATTTAGTGATATTGTCGAGGGTAGAGTTAGCATTAAACATGAAGATTGGGATAAAGTGAATAGTATGTTAAATGGAAAACTAACTCCATATGTACAAAAAGTTATAGACGGAGAAATGACAAGTAAAGATTTAGCAAATGCTTTAAAAACAGCTATAAATTCTGTATACGGTTTAACTGCCGCTAATTTTGATAATCCGTTCAGAGATTTAAGAAATAAAGATAATATTGTAGCAAAACGTGGTGCTTTATTTATGGTTGATTTAAAAGAAGAGGTGCAAAAAAGAGGCTTTACAGTCGCTCATATTAAAACAGATTCAATAAAAATACCAAACGCAACACCAGAAATTATACAATTTGTTATGGATTTTGGTGAAGAATATGGATATACTTTTGAACATGAGGCTACATACGAAAAAATGTGTTTAGTTAATGATGCTGTTTATATTGCTAAGTATAAAGATGGAAAACATGCTGGGGAATGGACAGCAACTGGAACACAATTTCAAATACCATATGTATTTAAAACATTATTTAGTAAGGAAAAGATAAATTTTGAAGATAAGTGTGAGACAAAATCTGTAACTTCATCTTTATATTTGGATATGAATGAACATTTGCCAGATGTATCTCAAGAAGAAAAACAAATGCAAAAATTAGAACAAGAATTTAAAAAAGGTAATATTTCAGAAGAAAGATATTTGGAATTGAAAGAACCTTTAAAAGATATTATTAATTCTGGTCATGATTATAAATTTGTTGGAAAAGTTGGAAATTTCTGTCCTATTTTACCAGGTAAAGGCGGAGGTCTATTAACTAGAGAAAAAGACGGTAAATATTATGCAGCTACTGGTTCAAAAGGTTATAGATGGCTAGAATCAGAAATAGTTAAAGGTGTTAATGAAGAGTATATTGATTTATCATATTATAACAAATTAGTAGATGAAGCTGTTGAAACAATATCTCAATATGGTGATTTTGAATGGTTTATATCTGATGACAATAATAAAAGAATAGAAAAGACAATAGATGGAAAAGAGGAAAAATATCCACCATGTGGTGATTATAAATATGATACGTGTTGGGATTGTCCTAAATTTGATATGAATGAATGTAAATTGGGTTATAATTTATCTAAGTATATTATACATAAAAAATAAGTCGCGATATTAACATATACTATAACGAAGAGAAATCTTTAAATAAAAATTTTAGGAGGATTTATATTATGGAAGAAAACAAATATGAGAAAGTACTTAAAGACACAGTAAAAGATTGTGATGATTGTAGAAAGGATATTATTGATTATATTTCAAAGGAAAGTAATCTTGATAAAGACGATGAGCAATTTAAAGAGGCAATTAAAAATTTATGTGAAATTAATAACTATAAAAGTTTGTTACAAAGTATTATAGACAAAGCTGAAAAATAGAAGATTTCATAACACAAAAGAGGTTGAAAAATATAATCAGCCTCTATATTTTTTTAAAAGGAGAATAAAAAATGGAAGTTAAATTTAATGGTAATATATTACAAATAGAGGACGCAAGAATTATTTATAGGAATTTTAGTGGGGTTGCTACTAAATATAATAGAGAGGGTGATAGAAATTTTGCAGTTATCATTCCTACTGATGAAATAAAAGATATTTTAATAAAAGATGGTTGGAATGTTAAAATAAAGCCACCAAGAGAAGAAGATGAGTCACCATTTATGTATATGCCTGTAAAAATAAAATTTAATAGTAGAGGCCCATCTGCTTATATCGAATCTGGAGATTCTGCTCAAAGATTAAATGAAGATACCATAGGAATGCTAGATGATATTGATATTTCTAGTGTTAACATGGATTTAAGACCTTATGATTGGGAGGTAAATGGCAAAACTGGAAGAAGTGCATATTTGCAAGCTATTTATGTTATACAAAATGTTGACAGATTTAATAGTAGATATGCTGCACATCAACATAAAAATGATAAACCACAAGAAGATAAATTGCCATTTTAGTATAAGATATGGGTAATAAATTTTTATATGACTATCAATTAGAAGCTGTTGAAAAAATGAAGAATGGCTGTATATTAAATGGTGGGACTGGTTCTGGAAAATCTAGGACCGGTCTCTTTTATTATTTTATGAAGCAAGGTGGATGGATAGATGAAAATGGGTATAAAGAAATGTCAGCCAAACCAAAACCACAAGATTTATATATTATAACAACCGCTAGAAAAAGAGATACTTTAGAATGGAACAAAGAGTTATCTCCGTTTTTATTATCTGCTGATGAAAATCAAGAGAAAAGATATGGTAATAAAATAGTTATTGACAGTTGGAACAATATTAAAAAATATATAGATGTCGAAGGTGCATTCTTTATATTTGATGAGCAAAAAGTAATAGGTTATGGAACATGGACTAAAACATTTTTAAAAATAACTAAAAAGAATAATTGGATATTATTAAGTGCTACACCTGGAGATACATGGTCAGATTATATTCCAGTATTTATAGCTAATGGGTTCTACAAGAATAAAACGGAATTCGTACGAGAACATATTGTATATTCTAGATTTAGTAAATATCCGATTATAGAACGATATAATAATCAAGGTAGACTATTAGCTTACAGGAATGATATTTTAATAAATATGGATTTTGATAGACAAACTATACAACATCATGAAGATATTTATGTCGATTACGATATAACAAAATACAAAAACATATTTAGAACCAGATGGAATCCATATCAAAACGAGCCAATAGAACAAGCTAGTCAATTGTGCTATATTTTAAGGCGAGTAGTTAACGAAAATGAAAGTCGAAAAATTGCCCTCATGGAAATTTTGGAAAATGTTTCTAAAGCTATCATATTTTATAACTTTGATTATGAACTAGAGATATTAGAAAATTTATATTTACCTGATACACCAATTGCTCAATGGAATGGACATAAACATGAGCCAATACCAAACACTGACAAATGGATATATTTAGTTCAATATACAGCTGGTGCTGAAGGTTGGAATTGTACAGAAACAGATACAATTATATTTTATAGTCAAAATTATTCCTATAAGATTATGGAACAAGCAGCTGGTAGAATTGATAGATTGAATACTAAATTTAAAGATTTATATTATTATCATTTAAAAAGTAGAAGTGGAATCGATTTAGCCATATCTAATGCTTTAAGAAAGAAGAAAAATTTTAATGAAAGTAAATGGTTAGTGGGTCAATAATTTTATATTTAAAGAGGTAGAAACATGAAAGTAATGATAAGTTTACCAATGAATGGCGTAACAGATGAAGATGTTAAGAACCGAATGAATATTATAAAAGATAAATTTGAAAAGTTGCATATAGATGTCATAGATTCATTCATAACTGATCCAATAGAAGGGGCAAATCATCCAAATGTATATTATCTTGGACGAACGATAACCAAATTTATGTGCAATGTCGATGCTGTATATTTTGACGTAAATTGGCAAAGCGCCAGAGGATGTAGAATAGAGAGGCAAATTTGTAAAGAATATGGCATAAAAATATTAGATGCTGATTTTTTAGAAGAAAAAAATTATATTCAAAGAGGATAAAATTATGAAAAATAAAGATATTGATTATAAAAGACAAATTAGTATAACAACAAACGATTTAAAAACAGAAATGCAAAATTTATGGAATATTACAAAAATAGATATTAATAATATCGAATACATAAGTGATGACAAAAATAATGAACTTTTACATAGAATAATAGAAAATTTACAACATATTGAAAGATTATTCTATGAAATAAAAACATTAGAAAATTTAGAAATGGATTTATATCGTAAAAACGAAAAAATTATAGATCCATATGATATTTTAAAATTAAACATAAAGAATGATGATGGAGACGAATTATTAGAATTAAATGGTGAGCAATTTTGGTCTAATTATATTTATGATTTTTTTGAAAGGAGAAAGAAAAAAGATGAACGAAAAAGAAAATTACATTAAAATTGGGTTTTTATTTTACATAGGTTTTACCATTGCTAGTGAAATAGACAAACATTATAGAGAAAAAACAATAACATATTTAAAAAATAAATTAACTACAATATTTAGTAAGAAAGAGGTATAACTAATGGAAGATAATTATAAATTTGTAGATTTTGAAAGATATTGCAAATTATGTAAACATATAAACATTAAAGACGTTGATGGAGATGAACCATGCAATAGTTGTTTAGCAGAATGCGTTAATTTAGAATCTGAAAAACCAGTTAAATTTGAGGAGGTAGCAGAAGATGGCAAATAAAAAGAAAAAAGTAGTAATACAACCAGTTTATGTTAGAAGAATAAAAAGAAATATTATGCAAAACTTTTTAGGCTATAAATCATTAAAACATAATAAAAATTGGCAATATGCTAATGATAAAATATAGGAGAATTTGTTATGGATAATGAAGTATATTTAATAAAAGAATGTTGGATGGATGAATATAGAACATTAATGCAATGTATATCATATCTTCCAAATGACGAAAGAGATAAATATAAGGCCAGAGATTTATTAAATCCTAATATGACAGTATTAGTACGAACTGAAAAATTAAATAAAGAATTTAAAATTATCGAAGAAGAACATGAAGAAGAACATGAAGAAGAACAAAACGAGTATAATGATGACTTTATTATAATTTAAGAAGAGGTGTTATATTTATGATATTAGATATTAATGGATGGATATACCAAGAACAAATATTTAAAAGCGGGTATATAAATATACATAATTATATACCAGTTGGCCAATATGAAAAAAGTAGAAGAAAAATGCTTGTTAAATTGTTAATGGTATTATCAGATAACTATTATCATCCAACAAAAGAATTAATGAAATATTTAAAAACAAATAATAGACATTATATTAGTATGTTAATTGGATATTTAAGAGATATGCCAGGAATCGAGATTAAAAATTTATATAAAGGATATCGATTGGATACTGATATAAAAATACTATATTAATATTTTAGCTATTAACTATACTAGATAAGTTAATAAATATATAAGAAATTGATAATTTCTTCCAATAATATATCTTTTCATCTATATCGCGATTCTAGTTAAGCGATATTTTTATTATTTAGATATCAGCTGATACTAGATAAGTTGATATAAATATAGAGAAAAATTAGGTTCTGTACTCATAGTTTAAGTTGTCGCAATTCTAGTTAAGCGATATTTTTATTATTTAGATATCAGCTTATACTAGATAGGTTTGATATATAGAAATTTTGTAATAAAAAGAAAATGTAATTCTAATTAGGCCAGTTGCAATTCTAGTTAAGCAACGTATAAAGGAGAAATATGGAAGAAGAAAATGGAAAACGAATAGAGAAATTAAAAACATATACAGATGAACAAATTGATACAATGAGTATTGATGAGTTGAAAGGTAAATTTAAACAATTACAAATTATAGCAAAAAATGGAAATAATATAATTAATAGTTTAGTAAAAGCGAATAATGAAGAAAAATATAAATTAGCATTATTTATGCTAATAAGAAATAATAGAATATTACCAGCAGGGAAAATGCTTAAAAAAACTGATTATGAAATAAATAAAATGACATACTTAACAATGCACGAATTATTTAAAATAATAGATTTTAAAAAAGTAAAAAAAATGTATGAAGAAGGTGAAAAAAGTGAATGAGAAATTTATAATTAAAATATTATTATCAATAATTTTAATATTAGTTTGTATATTACAAATTAAAGATAAAAAATACACACCATTATATTTCATAATATTATTTTTTATGTGGTTTATTATATTAACAGGTGTTTTAAATTAAGGTGGGTGATATAAATAATGTGGGAAGAAGATGGTACTGAAATTTTTTTTAAAAATTTACACAAATTTAATATAGCTGCATATAATTGTTCAAATTCTTTTAACGATATTAACCCGTTATTAACTAGAAATATTGCTTATGACATGCCTAAAAAAGTAGAACCATATATAATAGTATATAAAAGTAAACCAATACGAGGAATAATATTAGAATTATGGGGAAAAAATCCAGAATATAATTGGGTAAAGGAGAATAAATTATGTTAAAAATAAAAGATGATGTTGATTTAAAAGAATTAGAGAAAATAGGTTTTAAACCTAAATATGATGAAGATACAGGAGAACTCTGTGAATATTTTTGGGTTAGTAAAAAAGAATATTATTTTAGTATATTTGGTATTAATATTAGACTAAATAAAAATGAATCTGAGCCTAAAAGAATAAAAATTAAAAATATTTTTAAAAAAGATTATAAAAGTAAAGTTTGGGTTGTGGACAATTATAAATACAATTGCACTGATTTAGATAAAATATATGATTTAATTCAAGCAGGATTAGTAGAGAAAGTTGGTGAGGATTAATGAGTGAAGTGGATAAAATGTTTGAAAAAACAACGTGTGGAAAATCAATTAATTACACAATAAATTATGGAAGTTTTGCACAACAAGGTTGGCAATGTCCAATATGTAAAAAAGTATTAGCGCCTTTTATGACATATTGCCCATTTCATGATACAGAAAACAATAAATGGCAAGTTACAAGTGCTACTGGTAAGGTAGGTGATATAGAATGATGGTAGATGAAGAAAAAGAAGCAATAGAAAATGAAATACAATTAAATCTATATAAATATATTAATATGGCACTAAATTTTAATTATATGACTGATAGAGAAAAATATATTTTACAAACAATTATAAAAGAACTACATAAAGAAAACCAAAAAATAAGAGACACAAAAGATAAAGAAATAAATAAATTGATGAATATAAAATTATATGCTTGTGATACTGAAAAAAATAAAGAATGTAATAAAAAATATTGTATAGAAAATGGCGGAGAATGTGATGCAACTACAGATAAAACAATGGTAAAATATATAAATTTAGATGATTATGTAAGTAAAGATAAAATAAAAATATTATATAATCATTGGTGTTCTAGAATACATATTCTTTTACCAAATAGTAGCGGAGAAGAAAAAAGACAAGAATATATAGCTGAAGGAGCAGCAGAAGCTTTAGAACAATTATTATAAGCAATATTTTTTATTAGAGGTATTTGCAATGGACATACACGAAATTAGGGAAAAACATTTACTAGATTTAAGAGAATCAGAATTAAGAATTAGATGTAAATACGATGAAGATTATATAAAAATTTTAGAAAAAAGAATATTGACATTAGAAAAAAAATTACAAAAATATAATAAAGAAAGGGATAATGAATTATGATTGTGGGTTTTATATATAATTTATTATATTTTCTTTTATGCTTAGCGACGATATTATTTTTATGTGTTTTTGTTAGTTTTGCTATAGGAATAATAGTTTTTAAAATTTATGATATTCATAAATATATAAAAATTGGAGAAATAATTAAAGATATTAGAAAATTAAAAGAGCAAACTATTGAACTCAAGAAATATCGATTTAATATTAATGATATGGAAGCGTATAGAATATACGATGATTATGTGAGAAAATTAGATAAAATACTTAAGAAAGGAGAATATAATAATTTATGAGATTTGATGAAAAAGAAGTAAAATTAAAAAGAAAAAGAATGCTAATTATAAATTTATATTTAAGATTAGCAAAAGCAATGAAAGATTATTCATATTATAAAGATTTACCAAAGGAAATATATTTTAAAACAAACGCATTAAATGGTGGTGATGTAGAGCAAATGAAATTTTCATTAATGCCTGTAAATAATAACGGAATAATATATTATATAAATGATAAAGGTGAAAATATATCACTTTATATAGATGAAAGTCGTTTATTATCTTATGTATCATATTTTTCAAAATAAGGTAGGTGTAGATTAAATGTTAAATAAAAGACAAATAGAGCAACTAGCTAGAAACTCTAGTATAAAAGGAATACGTTACTATATGCAAAGGGTGCACGAAGATGTGGATATATTAAGTGGTGAAGAAAAAAGACAGATACTAGAGGAAATGGAAAAAATTATAGAAGAAATCAAAGATAAAAGGGACAAAGAAGATATCGACAGATATATGGGGGATAGATAATATGAAAATAGGCGAAGAAAAGACACTAATTGAAATTATACAAGAAATAGCGAACGGTAAGATTAAAACAGACTTAGAATTACATTATGAATATGGATTAACATATCATTTTCATATTGATGATTTTAGGTTAATTGCATATAATGGAACAGGATTATATATAGGAAAAGTATTAAATCATAAATTTAAGCTGGAAAGAAAGTATAAAAAAAGAAAGGAAATAGAAGATATATGAGTGGGTTTATTAGTATTATGTTATATGGTATATTTATACTTATAAATTTTGCAGAGTCAACATATTATCATATAAAATATGGAAGTAATCAAACAATAGAACATAAAGAAATTATGGCTATGCTTGATTGTATATTTTGGGCTTTGATGATATTAGTTTGCTTTGTTTTATTTAATTATAATAATATACTAATTAAATAATAGAAAGGAGTATCACGGATGATTAGAGGTCGATTACGTTTTATAGGGACTAATTATAGCATGGGATTACAAAAAGGTAAAATATATAAAATAGTAGATATTGTACATAATAAAAATAAACGTATTTTAATGTATATAATAAATGATAATAACGTGCCAATTATGATACCGTATACGAACGTATTTACAATATTTAATAATTGGGAGGCTGTTAAAGATATGGATTTAGATTTTCAGGAATATATTGCTAATAGAGAGCAATTAGATGTAAATGGGTTAATTAAAAAGTGTAACACAAAAAGAGGTTATGCTATATTTTTTGGAAAAGATTTAGATAAAATTAAAAACGCTTTAATATTAAGTGAGAACATTGATAAACAAATAAATATAATGAAGAAGAATGTTGATATCCAAGTTGAACCTCATTATTGGCAAAATGAGCAATATCATTTGGAATGTTTAGAAAAAGCATTATTAAATGACAACACTGAAGAAGTCAATAAAATAGAAAAAGAATTATCTGATGAAGCAAGAGAACATATTCAAACTAAAGAAGAATACCATTTAGAAAAATTGGAAAAATTAAAGAAAGGAGAAACACCCGGGTTATGAATTTAATATTTGAAAAATATGGTAATTTATTTATTATTTTTCTTTCTATTTTAGTTTTTATTCTTATAGCATATCTTTATTTCTTAAATAAAAGAAATTCTGAATTGGAAATAGAGAACAACGAACTTAATAAACAAATTAATGATATTACTAAAGCAGCAGAATTACTTAAAAAAGAAAAACATGAAATAATAGATAAATTAATTAATAAAGATAGCTATGATATTATTAAAAATAATAAGAAAATTAAAATAAAAATTATTAAAAAGAGGTAATTTTATATGGAAGAAGATAATTATTATGAGAAATTTTTTGATGAACCAGAAAATGTAGATTTTATAAACGATAATAAAAAAGATTTAGAAAATTACTCAAAATTGACATATGGCGATTATCCATTTTATATTACAGATAATGATATTAAAAAACTAAAGAATGGGAAAATTATGATAGTAACTACTAACTTTGGAGGAGATACATGTTATTTTAAATATCTAAAGAAGAATACCATTTAGAAAAATTAAAGAAAGGAGAAACACCAGGTCTATGAATAATGATGAAGAAAATAGCGATTTTGTAATTATAGAAAACACACAAAATAGTAGGAACGAGTACGGTCATAGATATGGAAGTGAAGTTTTTACCATTACTAAAAAAGATATAAAAGCATTATTATCTGGTAAACAATTAGCTTGCGATATTAATGGCGGAGAATACGCTTTATTTATAATTATGGACAATTTAGAAAATGCTGATTGTAATTTTAAATGTCTAAAGGAGAAATAATTATGAGTTACAGAGAAAAGATAAATGGAAAAGTATTAAAAAAATGGAATTACATGACACGTACGTACGATGATTGTGTAATTCCAGATGATTGGCGTTGTGAAATATTGTCATATTCAGACATGCTTAATGACGATATTAATTATGACCAAAAAGTTAATTGCCCACATTGTGGAAAATTAATAAAATTAGGTGATACTTTTGCAAGTTTAGAATTTCACTCAGAATATGGTTTGGGTTACCCAGTTTGTGTGGAATGTTATAGAAAAGAAATAAAAAATAAAGAATTTTATAATCATAAGGGAGGTCTTTAATAATGAATTTGATAAGTAAAATTAATTTAGTTATATCATTTGTGTTCATAATTTTAACTATACTTTCATCAATTACACATATGTTAGAAGATAATAATAAAGATAAAAGATATTCTTATTTTGTGTATTTGCTACTAAGTATATCTGTAATAGCGTCATTAATAAATTTATGTTCATATGTATGGCATAAATAATATTTTTGAAAGGAGAATAAATTATGTTATTTTTCAATATATCTAATACAAATTTCAAACAAGAAAATAAAGAATTAAAAGAAGAAAATGAAAAACTTTCTAAAAACATAATAGAGGCCAGACAAGAAATAGCTTGGTTTAAAGCAACAAATCCTATATCTTCCGTTAATAAAAAATTAGAAGATATTGAAGAAATTTTAGAAAGGGATATTTAAACATGGAAGATAAAGAATACATTGAATTTTTAAAAAATTCATCTGAGGGATTCAAAGATATATCTATTTATTCTAAAAAAGCAAGTGAATGTTTAAACGATTTAGCTGATTATTTATCTAATCCAACAGAATTTGCTTTTATTAATGACTATATGGTAAAAAGAAAACAAAACGAATTATTTGTATATGTAGCTTTGTTTAACAGTAGAGCTAGTACTTTAGTTGATTTAAATGATGATATGAATAATAAATTTAATAAAAATGGAGGGTAAAATGAATTATGATGATGCATTAACTATGGATTTAATTTTTGCTGAGACAATAGTTAATGAAAGATATAAAGAATGTTTAAAAGATGAAAATTATATATTTACAGATTTTGAATTAGCTAGTTTTAGATTATGTTTAGAGTCGCAAGAATTAAGAATACAAAATAATATATTAAAAAAAGAAAAAGAAGAAACATTAAATAATAATGAAGAAAAATTAGAAAACAAAGAAGAAATATTAGAAAAAGCAATAGATTTAATTTCTAAACATTTAACTTCTGAAATTTTAAATAATTATGCATTAAAATTAGAAAGAAATAATAGCGATGATTATAATTGTATATTAGAAGAGGCTATAAATTTAATGGCTAGTCAATTAACAACACCTGTAAATGATATAGATTTTGTTAAGGATTATTATATTAAAGAAGCAAAGAAAAAAATAACAAAAGAAAAATAAGGAGGATTTAAAAATGGAAATAGCTATTCCTAAAAGAATAAGAAAAATTATAAAAACGAGAAATGGAGTTCCAACAGAGGTACATAATTATGTTTTTATAAGTGAAAGTACAAACGTTTTAGTATATAAATGCCTAGAAAATGGAACAAAAGAATGTTTTCAGAAGAAAGATTTTGCAATTAATACTGGAACTTATGAAACAGGTCCATATAAAGGAGCAAAAATAGAATAAGTATAATCATAAAACAAAGGAGAATAAATTATGGCCAAGAAAAATGCACGTGCTAACACAGATAGTGTTATATTTAAATACGAAAAAGAGAAAAAAGATTTAATTAAAAAACATGAAAAAGAACTAAGTGAATATGAAGATATTTTAAAATATAAAATTAAAAACATAATAGATACTATGCAAACAGAATTTATATATGAATTAGCTAAACAAATGGATTATTGGAAATTAGTTGAGAAAGAAAAAGAAGGACAATTAACTAATGAAGATGAAAACATAAAGAGGTCAATTAAATACAGAATAGAAGAAATACATCATAATATATTTAAAACAATAGATAAATATTCTAAACTTGATGATGATAAACAAGTCCAGAAAGTTTATAAAATGAAAAGAAATAAAATAATAAATGAATTTGATTTAAAATTCAAAGATGATTAAATAGGAGGTATATTATGAATATTGTAAATATTGACGAAGAAACTAAAGAAAAATTAGAATTTGCAATTAGAAGATTAGGCAATCCTGATGATTATACTTATAATATTTTAAATTCTGATACAAGGGAAGCTATTGAAATTTTAGTTAATTTTACCAAATCTGTATTAAATCAATAATAGAGGATATATTTATGAGTTATTGGATAGATGCTAAAAATTTTGAAGGGTATGAAGTTAGTAACGATGGGTTCGTACGTAATAAAAAGACAAGAAGAATATTAAAACCATATTTAAATAGAAAAGGTGGTTATGAAAGAGTCGATATTCGGGTCTAAACATGTGTACGTACATATTTTAATAGCTAGTAGTTTCTTTTCTACTAGTTTATCTGATAAAAAAATTATACATATTGATGGTAATAAGACTAATAATGATATTAAAAATTTGGATATTTTATATAAAAAATGATAAAAAATAGGTCATTTTTGTGGGGGAAAAATGCCAAAAATCCCCCACAATTTTGTGGCCACTTTTGAAAAAATATTTGGCCATTTGGTCAAAAAAAGTGGGCAAAAATTAAAAACATGTCCTTTTATTTTTCTAAAGTGTGGGGGAAAAGTGTGGGGGAAACGCGTTTTTTGGCCATTTTTGTGGGGGAAAAATGGCATTTTGGCCACTTTTGAAAAACAAAAGTGGGCAGACGGAATCCCTTGGGAGAGTAAGGATTGCACCATTTTTGAAAAAAGTTGTGGCCACTTTTATTTTAAAAGTGGGCAGACGGAATCCCTTGGGAGAGTAAGGACGTAGCGTTTTGTGGCCACTTTCCCACTTTTTTTGTTAACTATTTATTGAAAAATGAAAAAAATATTATAATAATATGCGAAAAAAAGTGGCCATTTGACCAAAATGATAAAAATCCCCCACAAATTGAATAATTTTTTGATTAGCGTTTTTAAGTACGCGAAAAAAACATACCCTTTAATGGAGAGAAAGGAGAATAAAAGTCGAATGTTATATATTTTAAAAAAATTATAGCATAGACTTTTGATGTTTTTATTCATACGGATATATTTATATAGGAGGCACCTATGAAAAAAGAAAGTGATTTTCAAAGTAAATTAAAAAAAGATTTGAAAAAAATGTTTCCAGGTTGTATTGTTACAAAATTAGATTCGGGAGATATTCAAGGAATACCTGATATTTTAATTTTGCATAATAATAAGTGGGCAACTTTAGAAAACAAAAGAAGTAAAAATGCATCGCATCAACCTAATCAGGATTATTATGTTGATAAGATGAATAAGATGTCGTTTTCAAGATTTATATATCCAGAAAATAAAGATGAAGTTCTCAAAGAATTACAACAATATTTTTAAAGAAAAGGAGGATATATAATGATATTTAATGACCATAGTAATCTTGAAGGATTACATGCTCCTTTTGGAGCTAGCAAATCTAGTTGGCTTAGATATGATGATAAAAAAGCAATTGATGTATATAAAAATATGCATGCTGCTGAAATGGGAACTAGATTGCATGAATGGGCTAAAAGCACAATCGATTTAGGAATAAAACAGCCTAAATCTAAAAAGACTTTATATTCTTATGTAAATGATGCTATAGGATTTAAAATGAATACAGAAGTCGTTTTATTATATTCTGAAAGATTTTTCCGGTACTGCCGATGCTATATCTTTTAGGGATAATATTTTAAGAATACATGACTTGAAAACAGGTACAAGACCTGTACATATTGAGCAATTAGAAATATATGCTGCATTATTTTGTTTAGAATATAAAGTTAAACCAAGTGAAATAAAAATAGAATTAAGAATATACCAAAACGATGAAGTGCTAGTACATGAACCAAGTGCTGAAGATATTTCTATAATTATGAATAAGATAATTCATTTAGATAAAGTTTTAGAAAATGTTGAAAGGGGGTTATAATCAGTGAATAAAATTGCTGAAGAAATTAAATCATATTTTGGATGGGCTATTAAAAATAAAGATCAACATATAGCACAAAGTGGAACACCGCAAATGTATGATTATGATCCTCATGGTTCAGGAAGGTATAGACAAGGTTCTGGACAAGATCCATATCAACATGATATAGATTTTTTAGCTAGAATAGAAAAATTAAAAGCAAACGGCTGGAAAGAAACGCCAGAAAATATTAAAAAAGAATTTGGAATGACAACTAAAGAATATAAAATGGAAAAATCAATATGTGTTGACACCAGAAGAATGAAGAATGTATCAAGAGCTAAATCATTAAGAGATAGCGGTCATAGCACATCAGATATTGCTAGAAGAATGGGTGTTAATGAGTCAACAGTTAGAGAATGGTTTAATACTGAAAGAGAATCTAGAATGATGCAAACACAAAAATTAGCAGAATGTTTAAAAAAAATAGTTGATGAAAAAGGCATGGTTGATGTTGGTAAAAGTGCTGAATTAGAAATTAGTGGAATAATGGAAAGAAATGGTGTTTCTGATGGTTTAAATATTTCTAGAGAAAAATTAGATACAGCATTATATTTATTAAAAACAAGATATGGTTATAATGTATTTGGTAATCGTGTTCCACAAGCAACTAATAGAGATCAACAAACAACACAAAGAGTTTTAACAACACCAGAACATAAAAATTCTGATATTTATGATTATGATAAAGTAAAAACATTAGATGATTATATTTCTAGAGATAATGGCGAAACATTAGAAAAAAAATTTACATATCCAGCAAGCATGGATTCTTCTAGAATAAAAATTCGTTTGAAAGATGAAGTTGGTTCCGATGGTTTTAGAGGAGAAGATAAAGATGGTTTAATTGAATTAAGAAGAGGTGTAGATGATTTATCTTTAGGAAAGTCTTTATATTCTCAAGTTCGTATATTAGTTGATAAAAATAAATATTTAAAAGGAATGGCAATATATTCAGATGATATTCCAGATGGTTATGATTTAGTATTTAATTCAAATAAAACAAAAAGAGAGGATGCTTTTAAAAAAATAAAAGATGATCCAGATAATCCATTTGGTTCTAATATTAAAGATGTTAGTTTAGGTGGTCAATATTGGTATACAGATAAAAAGACCGGAGAAAAGAAATTAGGGTTGATAAATAAGAGATCTGATGAAGGAGATTGGTCTGAATGGTCTAATGGTTTGCCATCTCAATTTTTATCAAAACAATCTAAACAATTAGCTAAACAACAATTAACTTTAGCAAAAGCTTATAAAGAAGAAGAATACGATAACATAATGAAATTAAATAATCCGGTTATAAAAAAATATTATTTAGATAAATTTGCTAAAAATTGTGATAAAGCAGCTGTTGAATTAAAAGCCGCAGCATTACCTGGTCAAAAATATCATGTTATTATACCAAATAATACATTAAAAGATAATGAAATATATGCACCAGGATATAAATCAGGAACAAAATTAGCATTAATAAGATATCCTCATGGCGGTATATTTGAAATACCAGTTTTAACAGTTAATAATAAAAATGAATTGGGTGGAAAATTAATAGGAAAATTATCTAGTGATGCTGTATGCATAAATTACAAAAATGCCAAACGTTTATCTGGTGCTGATTTTGATGGTGATACAGTTATGTGTATACCAACAGATGATAGAAAGAATAGAATTAAAATATTAAGAAGAGACGAACTAGATGGTTTAAAAAATTTTAGTCCAGACATTTATAAATGGGATAAGAGAGTGCAAGAAAAAGATGGATCTTATACTTTTTATAGAGAAGGAAAAAAATTTAAACCAATGAAAGAACAAACAAAACAGACAGAAATGGGAAAAGTATCTAATTTAATTACCGATATGACTTTATTAGGAGCTGGATGGGATGAAATAGCAAGAGCTGTAAGACATTCAATGGTTGTAATAGATGCAGTAAAACACGAATATGATTATAAACAAAGTGAAATAGATAATGGGATAGCGAGATTAAAAGATAAATATCAGTTAAAAGTAAATAAAGATGGTGAAATAACAACCGGTGGAGCATCAACAATTGTCTCTAGAGCTAGTGGACCTTTTGATGCACCTAGAACCAGAGGTGAACCTATTATAAACATAAAAGGTAAAAAGGGTTATGATCCATCTAGACCAGAAGGAGCTTTAATATATAAACTAGCATATGATAAATATTTATACTATCCAGATAAAAAGAAAAATAAACAAACCCGGACTAATTGATATAAAAACTATAAGTGGTAAAAAAATATCTTATGACCCTAATAATAAGGAGGACTATGAGAGATATAACCCCGTTATGAAAAAAGATAAGAAGACCCGGAGATGTTGTGTTTACTAATAAGGATGGCACTATAACATATAAAACAAGAATGAGTACCCGTCCATCTACACAGATGGCCCAGACTGATGATGCAGATACCCTAGTATCATATAAAAGACATCCTATCGAAATAATATATAGAGACTATGCAAATGATATGAAGGCACTAGCTAATAAAGCTCGTATATCTTTAGTAAAAACAAAAGACTTACAATATAATTCTAAAGCAGCAAAGACATATAAGAATGAGGTATCATCTTTAAATGTCAAATTAAATGAGGCATTAAAGAATGCAATTAAAGAAAGAGAAGCAAACAGAAGAACAGAATCAGAAATGATAAAAAGAAAGAATTTGAATCCAGATATGACAAAAGAAGAACAAAAAAAGATAGCTCAACGATTAGTAACAAAATATAGAGAAGAATTAGGTTCTGTACCAAGAAGTAAAAGAAATATAAACATTACTGATAAAGAATGGGAAGCAATACAAGCTGGTGCTATAAGTAATAGTAAATTGGAAAGTATTTTAAAGAATGCAAATCCAGATGAATTGAGACAAAGAGCTATGCCAAAAGAAACACCAACGATATCACAAGCAATGATAACAAGAATGAAAACTATGAGAAATTCAAACTTTACATTACAAGAAATAGCAGATAAATTTGGAATCTCTAAATCAACAGTTTCTTCTTACATTAAAGATTAAAGAAAGGAGTGAATGAATTGAATGAAATAGTTAATGAAAAAAATGCAGTTGCATTAACAACAATTGATAATCCATATAATCCTTTCGATGATTTCACTTCTTGGTTAATGTTTGACATTGAAAAAGGATATAATACATGTGGTAGGTTAGCAAGGTTAACTAATTTAAAAGAAGAAATGACTGAAAAAGAACAAAAAATTGAAATTGAAAATGCAATTAATCGTTTAATTGAACTTGATCCAACAGATTTATACAAAAAGATAACTAAAGAGGATAAAAAAGACTAGGGGGAGGGTGTTAAAAAAGACACCCCCTGCCTGAATCGCGGCGGTCTTTGGATTTTCCCCGGAGGGATTTTTTAGAAATGGTTTTTAGGTGGTGTTTATAGTGGCTTATATATTTAAATTAAAGAATTTGCGTTTAAAGGCCTCTTAAACGTTATTCCGTGATAAATAGTAATTTATTCTCCTTTCAAAACTATATAAAAACCCACTAAATAGTTTGAAAAAATCTTATATAAGCCACTCTAAATGCCACTTAAAAGCTATAAAATATTAAATAAGTATTGAAATTGTATTTAAAGAAAGGAGAATAGCTATGGCGAAGAAGCGAATTCAGGGTGAAACACGTGGTAATATTCGTCCAGCATTAACTCCAGAGGCAAGAGAAAATCAATTGATATATTTAGCAACTGATTTGGCAGAAAAACAACTTAGAGAAGGTACTGCTTCATCTCAGGTTATTACTCATTATTTAAAACTTGGTTCTTCTAAAGAAAAAATAGAGAAAGAAATTTTAGAAAGACAGAAAGATTTAATAACTGCAAAAACGGAAGCGCTACAGTCTGCAAAAAGAATTGAAGAATTGTATGCTAATGCTATATCAGCAATGAAAAGATATAGTAATAGTGATATATCTGATGAGGAAGACTATGATGGAAGATAAAATAAAAACATATTCTGAGTTAATTAAATTTTCAACTTATGATGATAGAGTTAATTATTTAAAATTATATAATAATGTGGGGGAAGATACATTTGGTTTCGATAGATACTTAAATCAAAGATTTTATAAATCTTTAGAATGGAGAAATCTTAGGAATTATATAATTGTTAGAGATAATGGCTGTGATCTTGGAATTGAAGGATTAGAAATAGTAGATTCAAGGATATTAATACATCATATGAATCCTATAGGTATAGATGATATAATTAATAGTACAGAATATTTATTAAATCCAGAATATTTAATAACAGTAAGTAAAGAAACTCATGATTTTATACATTATGGAAAACAAGAACAAATACTACATGTTATTACAGAAAGAAAAAGAAACGATACTTGTCCTTGGAGACACTAATTAATACTAGGAGGTATTTGCTAATATGGGAAGAAGAAAAATTTTTACAGAAGAAAATAAAAATATAAAAAAGGGGGCCAATATTATGGAAGAAGTAAAAGAAGAAGTTAAGGAAGAAGTTAAGGAAGAAGTTAAGGAAGAAGTTAAGGAAGAAGTTAAGGAAGAAGTTAAGGAAGAAGTAAAAGAGCAAAATAATAAACTTGGAAAAGTTTTTGGTACAGAATTATTAAATGTTAGAAAAGATCCTTCTATCAATTCTGATGTTTTATTTGTATTAAAAAAAGATAAAGAGGTAAACATATTAGAAGAAAGTAATGAAGATTTTTATAAAATAATTGTCGATAATAAAGAAGGTTATTGTATGAAAAAATTTATTCAATGCTTTTCTATTAAAAATTTTTAATTTAATAGTAAGGAGTTAAATTATGGAAGAAAGTATTTTAACGTCAATAAAAAAATTATTAAACATATCAGTAAATGATACGAGCTTTGATACAGACATTATAATAAATATAAATACTGTTTTTACTATTTTAAATCAATTAGGCGTTGGACCAAAAAATGGTTTTTCTATAAAAGATAATTCGTCAGTATGGTCTGATTATTTAGAAAATGATTTTAATTTAGATTCAGTTAAAACATATATATATTTAAAAGTTAAATTAATATTTGATCCTCCTACTAATTCTTCCATAACAGAAAATTATAATAAATTAATAAGCGAATTAGAATGGCGAATAAATAGTCAAGTAGATTATGTGATAGATAAGGAGGATTAATATGTGGCAATATCAAAACACTGATGAATTATATCCTTATTATAGTATCGATCAAAATGCAAATGAATTATATCATTATGGACGTTTACGGTATGAGATGGGGGCAACATATATTTGGTAAAGATTATAAATACAAATCTTTAGGACAGATGCATATTTCAAATAAATTAAAAAGATTAGGAAAAAAAGTAAATAAAAAAACTAATCCCGAATATCGTAAATTAAAAAATAAGTATAAAAAAATAAAGAAAAGAGATGCTAAAGGGTATGCACAATTTAAAAAAGATCAAGAATTAAAAAAAGACAGAAATAGACAAAAAGAATTAAAAAAGAATAATGGAAATGACGAGTATGTTAAAAAAATAAAATCTATAAAATTATTGTCTAATAAAGAATTAGATAAACAAGTTTCTAGATTAAGATCTGAAAATGAATATTATAGATTGAAAGCTGAGAATGATAGATATAGAAATGCTAAAAAAAGAACAAATAATATTTTAGGTAAAATAGGAAAAAGCGTATTAGTTCCAGCTTTAACAGAATCTGGAAAAACGGTATTGCAAGATTTATTAACTGGTCTTGGAAAAGCAAAAAATGAACAGATAATTAATGACTATAAAAAATCTTTTAATAAAGATAAATCTACTAATAATAAAAAAGATACAATTAAATCTAATCCAAAAAAGGATAAAAATAAAAAATATAAGAAAACAAAAGAAACAGGTTTAATATTATATAATAGATAAAAGGAGAATAAATAAATGAGCTTATCAAATACTGCAGTACCTAAGTACTATGGTATGTTTCGAGAAGCTGTAATAAAAGGAGAAATACCAGTTTGTGAAACTATATCTATGGAAATGAATAGAATAGATTCATTAATAAAAAACCCGGGTATTTGGTATGATGATAAAGCAGTAGAAGGTTTTATAAGATATTGTGAAGACGAATTAACATTAACCAATGGTGAGGATCTTGTTATGCTTGAGTCATTTAAATTGTGGGCAGAACAAATATTTGGATGGTATTATTTTGTTGAAAGAAGCGTATATCAACCATCAAAAGACGGTCATGGAGGACATTATATCACAAAACGTATAAAAAAGAGGCTAACAAATAAACAATATTTAATAGTAGCAAGAGGTGCTGCTAAATCACAATATGAATCTTATATACATAGTTATTTTTTAAATGTTGATACATCAACAACACATCAAGTTCATACCTCGCCAACTATGAAACAATCAGAAGAAGTATTATCGCCTATAAGAACTTCTATAACAAGAGCTAGAGGGCCATTATTTCAATTTTTAACAGAAGGTTCTATTAATAATACAACAGGATCAAAAGTGAATCGTGTTAAATTATCTTCCACAAAGAAAGGTATTGAAAATTTTTTAACCGGATCATTATTAGAAATAAGGCCTATGACAATAGAAAAACTTCAAGGTCTAAATAGCAAAATTAATACAATTGATGAATGGCTTTCTGTTGATATTAGAGAGGACGTTATGGGCACATTGGAACAAGGTGCATCAAAAAATAATGATTATTTAATAGTTGCTGTTAGTTCAGAAGGTACAGCTCGTAACGGTCCTGGTGATACAATCAAAATGGAACTTATGGATATACTTAAAGGTGAATATGTTAATCCTCATGTTTCTATATGGTGGTATAAACTAGATTCTATAGATGAAGTTGGAAATCCTGAAATGTGGATAAAGGCTAATCCTAATATTGGCAAAACAGTAAGTTACGAAACATATCAATTAGATGTAGAAAGAGCAGAAAAAGCACCAGCAACGAGAAATGATATTTTAGCAAAAAGATTCGGCATACCGATGGAGGGTTATACATATTTCTTTACTTATGAAGAAATATTAAAACATAAGAAAAGGGATTATTGGGAAATGCCGTGTGCATTGGGTGCTGATTTATCTCAAGGTGATGATTTTTGTGCTTTTACATTTTTATTTCCTTTAAAAGCTGGTGCTTTTGGTATAAAAACAAGAAATTATATTTCTGAACATACATTAATGAAATTGCAGCCAGCAATGAGAGTTAAATATGAAGAATTTATTAAAGAAGGTTCTTTGATGGTTATGAATGGAACTGTTTTAGATATGATGGAGGTTTATGATGATTTAGATAATCATATTATAGAAAGAGGTTATGATGTTAGATGTTTTGGCTTTGATCCATATAATGCTAGAGATTTTGTTGAAAGATGGGAAAAAGAAAATGGACCATTTGGATTAGAAAAAGTTATACAAGGAGTTAAAACCGAATCTGTTCCACTTGGTGAATTAAAGAAATTAGCAGAAGACAGACTTTTATTATTTGATGAAGAACTTATGACTTTTACCATGGGTAATTGTATAACATTAGAAGATACAAATGGAAACAGAAAATTATATAAAAAGAGATATGAACAAAAAATAGATGCTGTTGCGGCCATGATGGATGCATATATTGCTTATAAATTAAACCGTGAAGCGTTTGAATAGGAGGATTAATATGTGGCAATATCGAAATACAGATGAATTATATCATTATGGTGTCCTTGGTATGAAATGGCGGAGTAAGAAAAGATTATAGTAAAAAAGATAATATATTAAAAAGGAATTTAAAGGTTAGACGAATAAGCAATTCTTATGATGATCCTATTTATGATAATAAAAAATATGTATCTATAAATAATAGGGATCATGAAAAATGGGATAAAACGTTATCATATGAATATTTGAAAAGAGGAAAACCGACATATGATGTTGGCTATATGACAACTAGAGACCTAAGAATAGCTGGAAAAATATCGGTTGGAAAAGAATATACAAAATTGTTATTAAACAAAAAATTTAAAAACCAAGTATTATATGATACAAATGATGCAAATAAGAAATCACATCAAAGAAAATCAAAAAATCCATCTGTCAATGCTGCTAGAAATATTGCTTTTCAAACAAAAACCGGAAAAAAAATAGTAGAAAATTTGTTAAAAAAGAAATATGACGGTATGTATGATTCTCATGGAGCTAATACAGCTAGAAATCCGCTAATAATATTTAATCCTGATAAAAATTTGAAAAGAACAAATTTTGATACATATATGACCAGTTCTTTATACAAATATTATAAAGATAATGGATATACAGATAAAGAAATAAATGATTTTATAAATGAAGAAGAGTTTAGAAGAATGACAATAAAATAAGGAGGATTAATATGTGGCAATATCAAAATACTGATGAACTATATCATGCTAATACATATAAAAACATGAATAAAAATTTAAATAATGAATTATATCATTCTGATGTTTATCTCGGAAAAGATTTCTCTGATGGAATAAAACATTGGAAATATATTAAAAGAGAAAAAGTTAATGGTAGATGGAGATATTATTATACAAATGCCAAAGATAAAAAACTAAATAAATTAGCTAAAGAGAGAAAAGATGCACTTGAAATGTTAAGAACTGAGAATAAAATAAGAGGATATGGGGATGACTATGGTGATCATTTTTATTATAAAAATGGAAAAATGATTGAACAAGATTCAGCATATAAACATATAAATAAACATGTTGGTGAAAAAGTTTGGAAGTATGGTACTGCAGAATTAAGAGATAGAGAAAGAAAAGCTAGATATGAAAAATATTTAATAAATCCAATGAATAAAGTTAGCGATAAGGTTTATAGTGGTAAACAAAAAGTTTCTAATGCTATTAATAATATTAAAAATAATATTAAGAAAAAAACTTTTTCTATTAAACAAAGTTTTAAAAAGAAACAAAAAGCATAAACAATAAAAAAAAGGAGGATTAATATGTGGCAATATCAAAATACAGATGAATTGTATCATTATGGTGTCCTTGGTATGAGATGGCGGTCATAGAAAAGCACAGATAATACAAGAAAGAAAAGATAGATCTCAAAGAAGATTAGATAAAATATTATCCAAAACTACTAATGCAAAAAAAATAAAAAAAGCAAAAATTGTTAATGATAAAATACAAAAAAGTAGATATGGTCAAACAAATAAACAAATATTAAAAACAGGTGTTAAACGTAATATAGCAGCCACAACATTGCAGGCAGCTGGTGCTGCAGGTTTAGTTTTATCTGGAGCAGCTTTTACAGCGCCGGCATTAGCTACAATTGGTGCAGTTAGTATGTCCGCAGCTGGTTCTTTATATAGAACTGGAAATTATATTAATACAATAAGAAAAATGGCAACAAATTATAAACCAAATAAAAAAACTAAAAAAAATGTAAATACTAATAAGTTGCACGTTAATCGAAGATTAAATTAACAAGAATCTAAGTAAAAATAAAATTTAAATAGGAGGCATAATATATGGAATTAAATATTGGTTCCAGGTTAAAAAATGCTTGGAATGCTTTCCAGAATAAATCTCCTGGTTTTTTATATGATAATTATAATACTAGTTATGGCACATATTATAGACCAGATAGACCAAGATTTACAAGAGGTAATGAAAGATCTATTGTAACGTCGGTATATAATAGAATAGCAATGGATGTTGCATCTATAAGTATAAAACACTGTAAATTAGATGACACGAAGAGATATAAGGAAGATATAGAAGATGGTTTAAATAATTGCTTAACATTAGAGGCTAATATTGATCAGACATCAAGAGCTTTTATACAAGATGTTGTAATATCAATGCTTGACGAGGGTTGTGTTGCTATCGTGCCGGTTGATACAAATATTAATCCGCATAATAGTTCTTCATATGATATAATAACAATGAGAACTGGAAAAATTAGAGAATGGTTTCCAGATAGAGTAAAAGTTGAAGTGTATAATGATAGGACAGGTTTAAAAGAAGAAATAACATTAGCAAAAAATAACATAGGTATTATAGAGAATCCATTTTATTCAGTAATGAACGAGCCAAATTCAACATTACAGCGTTTAATTAGAAAATTAGTTCTTTTAGATTCAGTAGATGAACAATCTAGTTCTGGAAAATTAGATTTAATTGTTCAATTACCATATATTATAAAATCTGAAGCTAGAAAAAAACAAGCTAATGATAGACGTTTTGAAATAGAAAATCAGTTAAAAGGTTCTAAATATGGAATAGCATATATAGATGGAACTGAAAAGGTTACTCAATTAAATAGATCTGTTGAGAATAATTTAATGAAACAGATAGAATATCTAACTGAATTATTATTTAGTCAATTGAATATATCTCAAACTATATTGGATGGGACTGCAAATGATACAACAATGTTAAATTATTATTCAAGAACTATCGAACCAATAGCATCGGCTATAACTGATGAATTAAAAAGAAAGTTTCTTACAAAAACAGCTAGAACTCAAGGACAAACAATAATGTCATTTAGAGATCCATTTAAATTAGTTCCGGTTAAAGAATTAGCAGAATTAGCTGATAAATTTACAAGAAATGAAATAATGTCATCTAATGAAATAAGACAAGTTATTGGAATTAAACCATCAGACGATCCTAAGGCTGACCAATTAGTAAATAGTAATCTTAATCAGTCTAATCAAAACATTCAAGATACTTATGGTAATCAAAATTTAGAAAATGGCGATCTAAACAATATAGAAAAACCAGAGGAATCAGATAAAACAAAAGAACAAGATGAAACAATTGAAGATATATATAATACATTATCTGATAAACAAAAAGATGCAGTCGATGCTTTAATTGATTCAATATTGGCAGATTATGGAATACAACCAGAAGATGAATAAATTATTATATGAAAGGAGAATTCAAAATGGACTATGATTTTAGTGGTTGGGCTACAAGGAATAATATAAAATGTTCTGATGGAAGAACAATCATGAAAGATGCATTTAAGCAAAACGATGGACAGAAAGTTCCATTGGTATGGAATCATCAACATGATGATCCGGCAGAAGTATTAGGCCATGCTATTTTAGAAAATAGAGAAGATGGTGTTTATGCTTACTGCAAATTTAATGATACAGAATCTGGACAAACAGCTAAATCTTTAGTTAAAAATGGTGATGTAGATAAATTATCTATATATGCCAATAAATTAAAGTCTAAGATGAACAATGTTATTCATGGATGTATCAGAGAAGTAAGTTTGGTGTTAGCAGGAGCAAATCCTGGAGCATATATTGATTCTGTCGTTATACATGGCGAAGATGCTGACGCTGAAGAGGAAGCTATTATCTATACTGATGAAAATATAAGTTTATTTATAGAACATTCAGATGATAATGACGAATCAGAAGAAAAACCAAATAAGGAGGAGAAAGTAAAAGATATGGATCAAGAAGAAAACAAAAAAACAGACAATGAAGAAACAATTGAAGATGTATTTAATACGTTGTCTGACAAACAAAAAGATGCAGTTTATGCTATTGTTGGTCAAGCGTTAGAAGATGCCGGTGTATCTGAAGACGATGAAGAAGAAAATGAAGAAGGAGAAGAAAGAAATATGAAACATAATGTATTCGATAATGATAATAATAATGAGGAAGTTTTAATGCATTCAGAAATATTATCTGATGCATTATCTGATGCTAAAAGATATGGTTCTTTAAGAGAAAGTGTTATACAACACGCTGCTATCAATAATATAACAGATATTGATAAATTGTTTCCAGATGCAACAGCATTAAACAAAGAACCTATAATGATAGAAAGAGATCAATCTTGGGTTGCTAAAGTTATGAGCGATGTAAAACATACACCATTCTCAAGAGTAAAAGCTACATTTGGTAGAATGACAGAACCACAAGCTAGAGCAAAGGGTTATATAAAAGGAAATAAAAAGATAGATATCCAAATGGCTGCATTAAACCGTGTTACATCACCAACTACCGTTTATATTAAAAATGAAATCGATAGAGATGATGTTATAGATATAACAGATTTCGATGTCGTAGCTTGGCAAAAGAAAGAAATGAGAAAACAACTTGATAAGGAATTAGCTAGAGCATTCTTATTAGGTGATGGTAGAGATGTTTCTGATCAAAGTAAAATTAATGAATTGAATATTATACCAGTTATAAAAGATGTTGATATGTTCACAATTAAATACACAATTACAGAAGGAAGAGATTATAAGCAAACAGGAAATAGCCAATCTGATAATGATAGTTTTACAAAAGGTATTGTAAGAGCTGCATTAAGAGCAAGAAAAGAATATAAAGGTTCTGGTAAACCAACATTCTATACAACAGAAGATTATTTAACAGATTTACTATTAATTGAAGATCAAAACGGTAGAACAATTTATGATTCAGCAGAAAAACTAGCTACTGCAATGAGAGTTAAAGAAATTATAACAATTCCTGAAATGGAAGGAGATGCTTATTCTGATATTGTTGGTGTAATTGTTAACATGAATGATTATACAGCAGGTGCAGATAAAGGTGGATCTGTAAATATGTTCGATGATTTCGATATCGATTACAACCAAATGAAATATTTAATGGAAACAAGATGTTCAGGTGCATTAACAGTTCCATATTCAGCAATTGTATTAAAGAAAGCTGCTGGAAATCAATCTAATACTCCAGCTGGATAATAAAAGTTAAAAGGAGAATTCAAAATGGCTAAGTTTTGTGGAATTATAGGTTTTGTTAAAACTGAAGAAACTGAACCTGGAATATGGGAGGAAAAATGTGAAGAACGAACATATTATGGCGATATTATCAGAAATACTAGAAATATAGGTTCTACAAATTCTGTCAATGGCGATGTTAATATAAATAATAATATAAGTATAGTAGCTGACCCATTTGCCAATGAAAATCTTCAATATATGAGATATATTATTTATAAGGGTATGAAAGTAAATATAACTTCAGTAACCATCGAATACCCTAGAATAATATTGATAATGGGAGGTGTATATAATGGCGAGCAGGCTCGAATTGCAGAGTAAACTTGAAGAATTACTCGGTTCTAGAAATGTATATTATCAACCTCCCGAAAATTTTAAAATTAATTATCCTGCAATTATATATAATAAAAGTGATATTGATTCTACTAAAGCAGATAATTTAAATTATGTCAATACCACTAGATATAGTGTCATAATAGTAGACAGAAAACCAGATAATCCGGTTATATTAAAGATATTGGAATTACCATTATCTCGATATGACCGTCATTACATTTCTGATAATTTAAATCATGATTCAATTAATTTATATTTTTAAAAGGAGGAAAAAAATATGCCACAAGAATCACAAGAAGTACAATATGCCTTAGAATGGGATAAATCAGGTGAAAGATTATATGAAACTGGTGTTGATAGAGGTGTTCTATATCCTCAAGAAAGTAATGGTACATATCCAAAAGGTGTTGCATGGAATGGACTTACAAATGTAACAGAATCTCCATCAGGAGCAGAAGCAACACCATTATACGCTGATAATATTAAGTATTTGAATCTAATATCAGCAGAAGAATTTGGAGCAACGGTTGAAGCATATACATATCCAGATGAATTTGCTGAATGTAATGGCGAATCAGCATTATCAACTGGTGTATCTATAGGACAACAGGCTCGTAAAACATTTGGTTTAGCTTATAGAACAAAAATAGGAAATGACGTTGATGCCAATGATCATGGATATAAGTTACATTTAGTTTATGGATGTTTAGCATCTCCATCGGAAAGAGCGTATGCTACAATAAACGATAGTCCAGAAGCTATTACTTTCTCATGGGAAATTAAAACTACTCCAGTTAATGTTACTGGATTTAAACCAACTGCGTTAATAACTATTGATTCTACAAAGGTTAATAGTACTAAATTAGCTGCACTTGAAAAAATTTTATACGGAACACCTGCATCAGATGGACAAACAGCAGTTGATCCAAGATTACCATTGCCAAATGAGATAGCAACTTTGTTTAATACACAAGGTTAATGGCAATAAAAAGAATAATTTAAGAGGAGATATTAAAACATCTCCTCTTTTTAATATGAAAGGAGAATAAATAATTATGATAACAAAAGTTATAAAATATACAGATTATAATGGTGTAGAAAGGGAAGAAAAATTTTTATTTAATTTATCTAAGGCAGAACTTATGGAGATGGAGATGGGAACTACTGGCGGTTTAACAGAAACGATTCAAAAAATAGTAGAAACACAAGATACTCCATCTATAATAAAAATTTTTAAAGATTTAATACTAAAAGCGTATGGTGAAAAAAGTTTAGATGGAAAAAGATTTATTAAAGTTGATGATAATGGACATCCATTATCTGTTGCTTTTTCTCAGACAGAAGCTTATTCTAGTTTATTTATGGAATTAGCAACAGATTCTAAAGCAGCAACAGATTTTATAAAAGGTATAATTCCTAGTGATATAGAAATACCAGAGGAAGAAGTAAAGAAATTGACGAAAGGAAAATAAAGGTATTTAATTATGTTAATTATTACTATACCAAAACAAGAATTTTTTAATGATAAAACTCAAGAGTTTATATCAACAGAAGAGCATAAAATAGAAATGGAGCATTCTTTGATATCAATTTCAAAATGGGAATCAAAATGGAAAAAACCTTTTATTTCTGGAGATAATAAGAGCATTGAAGAAACTTTAGACTATATTAAATGCATGTTATTACATGATGAAGACAATGATTATATTAATTTATTAACAAATGAAAATATACAAACCATAAATGATTATATATCTGATACAATGACAGCTACTACTTTTTATGAAGAAGAAAAAACGCATGGTAAAAAAGAAATAATAACTAATGAATTAATATATTATTGGATGGTGGCATCTAATGTTCCAATGGAATGTGAAAAATGGCATATAAATCGTTTATTAACATTATTAAGAATCTGTAGTATTAAAAATACACCACCTAAAAAGATGAGTAGGAATGATATTATGAGTAGAAATAGGGCTTTAAATGAGGCTAGAAAGAAAAAATTACATACCCATGGTTAAAATAATATAAGAAGGAGTAATATTTATGATTCGTTTTAGACAAAAAGGAGATTTTAAAAAAGTAAATAATTACTTAGAAAGAATTAAAGAATTTTTTAAGAGGGGCGAATTGGATAAATACGGAAGAGAGGGTGTTGAAGCTCTCTCTAAAGCTACTCCTGTTGATACAGGACTTACTTCTAAGTCTTGGTATTATGAAATAGAAAGAAAAAATGGATCATTAGTTATAACATTTAATAATTCACATATAAACAAAGGAGTTCCAATAGCTATAATATTACAATATGGCCATGGAACAAATCATGGTGGATGGGTTCAAGGAAGAGATTATATAAACCCAGCAATAAGACCAGTGTTTGATAAAATAGCAGATGAAGCATGGAAGGAGGTAACTAGAGTATGAGTAACACAATAGATGAAAAAGTAGTCGAGATGCGTTTCGATAATAAAGATTTCGAAACCAATATAAAAGATACGATGAAGACGCTAGATGAATTTAAAAAACAATTAAAGTTCGAAGGTGCCTCTGACGGGTTTGATAATATAAGTAAAAATGCAGGAAAAATTAATTTTAATGGGTTATCTGATGCAATAGATACTGTTAAAGTTAGATTTTCAGCATTAGAAGTAATGGGTATAACGGCATTAACTAATATCACAAATTCTGCAGTAAATGCTGGTAAAAGAATAGTTGATTCATTAACAATAGCACCTATAAAAAGTGGATATGAAGAATATGAATTAACATTAAACACTATAAAAACAGTAATGAATGCCACAAATAAATCCGCAAAAGACGTAGAGAGACAATTAAAATCATTAGACGATTATGCAGATAAAACCATATATTCTACTGGAGATATGTTTAACAATATAAGTAAATTTACTAATGTTGGTGTCCCACTAGAAGATGCATCAACGGCTATGATAGGTATAGCGAACGCAACAGCATTAGCTGGTAGAGGAGCTAGAGAGGCGTCAATAGCAATGTACAATTTAGGTCAAGCTATAGGCGTTGGATATTTAAATAGAATAGATTATAAATCATTACAAAATGCTGGAATCGACACTAATGAGTGGAAAGAAGCAATGATCGACGCAGCATTAGCTGCTGGAACATTAACAAAAGCTCAAGATGGAATGTATAAATCTGGAAATAAATTATATACAATGCAAAATTTATTTATCGATGGATTACAAACACAATGGGCTACTAGAGATGTAATGATGAAAGTTTTAACTGATTATGGAAATGCTGAAACAGATATAGGTGCTAAAGCATGGAAAGCAGCTCAAGAAGTTAGAACTTTTTCAGGAATGATGGAAGCTTTAAAAGCTAGTGTTGGAACTGGTTGGAAAGAAACATGGCAATTATTATTTGGCGATCTAGATGAAGCAACAAAATTTTGGACTAGAATAAATGATTTTGTGAGCGGAATAATAGGCGGTTTTACAAAGAAAAGAAATGAGTTTTTACAAGGTGTTTTAGACCCTATAAGCCCTTTACTTGAAAAAATAGGAGAGTCATCTAAAGCTGTTAAAGAAACAGTTGATGCTGTCAAAGACTATGCAAATGTTGTAGATGAAATAATATCTGGAAAATGGGGAAATGGACAATCGAGATGGGATAAATTAACAGAAGCTGGATATGATTGGGCTTACGCACAAAACTTAGTTAATGAACGATTAGGGTCAAGTGTTAGATATTCTACTGATTTTTCAGAAAGTCAGGAAAATATAATAACTAGTGAAGGAAAAGTAATCGATACAACTGGTAAATATATACAAGCATTATCAGAAATGGATGATGCCACTTTATTATCAACATTAGGTGATGAGGAAAAGGCTAAGGCAGTAAGAGATATACAAAAACATGCTGATAAATTAGGTCTATCAGTTGAAGAATTAGTAAATAGATCAAATGAATTAAGCGGAAGAACATTGATAATAGAATCTATTGCTAATATTGGAAATTCTTTAGTAAAAATATTTGAATCTGTTGGAAAAGCATGGCGTAGTGTTTTTTCACCAATATCAGCAGATACAGTATATGATATTGTAGCTGGTTTATATAAATTTTCTAATATTATAAAAAGTTATGTAGAAGCGAATGCTAAAAATTTAACTAGAACATTAAGAGGTTTATTCTCTATTTTAAGTGTAATCGCCAATATTGTTAAAGGTGTTTTAAATGTTGGGTTTACTGTTTTAGGTGGAATATTAAAAATATTCGGTAAAACAACAAGTGGTGTTTTAGATGTAACTGGAGATTTAGGAGATATACTATATGTTATAAGTAGTATACTTAATAAATATATAACAGTTGCTTTTGATAAAATAATATCATTAATGACAGTAGGTTCTAGTAAAATAAAAGAATTTGTTTTTAATAATAATTTTTTAATAAATAGTTTTAATTATCTTAAAGATAAATTTAATAATATAATAAATATTATTAAAGAATATATTTCAAATAATGATAATTTAAAAAAATCGATATCAACTTTAAAAGAAAAGATTATAGAAATAAAAAATAGTATAATTAATTGGTTTGAAGAAAATGAAGTATTAAATACAATATTAAATACATTAACTACAACTATAGACAACGTAACAAATTCTGTAAAAAATTTTATTCAAAATAACGAAACAATACAAAATATATTTACAAATATTCAAGAAGGAATAGATAAAGCAAAGACTTCTTTAGAAAATTGGTTCAATACTTTAAATAAAGATAATAATATAGGAAAAAACATAATTGACGGAATAGCAAATGGATTGTCATATGGAATATCTAAAGTTATAGATATTATAAAAAGAATAGCTACAAAAATTAAAGAAACATTTTGTAGTTTGTTTGGAATAGCATCCCCATCTAAAGTATTTTTTGAATATGGACAAAATATAATAGATGGATTGATTAATGGATTAAATAAAGCTTTTCCTGGTTTAGTAGAGAAATTTAAAAGTATATTCGATAAAATAACTAGTATAAATTTTGATACTATAAATAATGTTTTATTAGCTTTTAGTACTATAATTCCGAAACTATCTTTTTTAAATATACCAAGAGGTTTTTTAAATTTATTTAAAGCTTGTGGAGTTCAATCATTAGCTGGTTTAAAAGAAGGATTAGAAAATAAATCTGGAGTTTTTGGTACAATAATTGATCTAGCTCAAAAAATAATCACTAAATTTAAAGAAATATTAGGTATAAATTCTCCATCAAAAGTATTTATGGAATTTGGTAAAAATATAATAGATGGTTTAATAAATGGTATAAAAAATGGTTTTACTAAAATATCTGACATTTTTAACGAATTAGGGGATAAAATAGTAGAAGGATTTAAAAAAATAAATTTTGGAAATATTGCAGCTATTATTTTAGCAACATCTATGTTTGTATTAGTTGGTAAATTGATAAAAGTTGTATCATCTTTAAGTATTGATATAGCAAAAGGATTTGCAGATTCTTTAAAAGCACAAAAAATACAAGCAGAAGCTAATAAAATAAAATCTACAGGAGAGGCTATCAGAAATATAGGAATAACTATTGCTCTTATAGCAGCATCTATTTTTTTAATATCAAAAATAAAAGAACCATGGAAAGCGTTTGCCGTTATTGGAGCAATATCTGGATGTATTGTGGCTATGTATGGATTAATAACGCTTATATCACATTTCGATAAAGCAAATCAAGCTAGTAAAGGGACGAATACTGTTCTAAAAATAGCTGGATCAATATTATTAATAGCCATTGCTGTTAATTTAATTTCCAAATATAAAATAGGACAAGAGTCAATAGATGTTATTGTCGGACTAATAACTATATTAGGTTTATTTATGGCTTTAATAAGAATGACAATGTTAGCTGGTCCAAATTCCGATAAAGCAGGAGATATGATTTTAAAAATATCGGCATCTATATTATTAATGATAATAGCCATTAAATTAATTAATAAAATGTCTATTGGAGAAATAGCTAAAGGAATATCCGTAATAGGTGCTTTAGGAGTATTGATCTTCCTTTTCCTTAAATTTTTGGAAGTATCAGAAAATGATTTTAAATCAATAAGTATTATGGTTTTAGCTATGTCTGCATCTATAATTTTATTAATAATGGCTATAAAAATGATTAATAAAATGACTATTGGAGAAATAGCTAAAGGAATATCGGTAATAGGTGCTTTAGGAGTATTGGTCTTTCTTTTTCTTAAATTTTTGAAAGTATCAAAAAATGATTTTAAATCGATAGGTATAATGGCTTTGGCTATGTCTGCATCTATTGTGTTAATTGTTGCTGCTATCAAAATGATTAATACTATGACTGTTGGAGAGTTAATAAAAGGAGGATTAGTTATAACAGCTTTAGGGGTATTTATAAGTTTATTTGTTAATACTTTAAAAGCCTCTGGATCAGATTTTAAATCAATAGGTGTTATGGTGTTAACTATATCCGGAGCTATTTTATTATTAGTAGGCGCCCTAATGCTATTAACGAAAATAGATGCAAAAGAATTATATACACGTATACCAATAATTCTTGCTATTGGAGTATTATTTGGAAAATTAATAGCTACTGCAAATTCTGCAAAAAATGCTATGGGTACGATAATAACATTGACTGTGGCATTAAGTATGTTAATAGGAGCTGTGGCATTATTAACATTATTAGATCAAGATAAATTAAAAAACGCTACTATATGTGTTGTTGCGTTAATGGGTGTATTATCCGTATTAATAGGTGTATCTAAATTTGCTGGCGGTTTAAAACAAACATTAAGCGTTATACCTATGTTAATTTTAGTTTTAGGTATGTCTATAGGAGCTATATATTTAATGAGTTTAATGGATACAGATAAAGCATTATCAAATGTTACAGCTTTATCTATATTATTAGGAACGTTAACAATTGTATTATTGGCATTAAAACTTATTAAATCACCAGCTATTGAAGGATTAATATCTTTAGGGGCATTAACAGCAATATTATTAGCCTTAACAGGAATATTATATCTATTACAAAATATAGATGCAACAAAGGTTATACCTAATGTTATAGCGCTAGGTGCAATGTTGTTAACTATGACTGCTGTTTTAGCAGCATTAACAATTATAGGAATAGGTGGACCGAAAGCTATAATTGGTGTTGGTTCTTTAGCTGCTTTGGTTGTAGTTTTAACAGGACTATTAATAGGATTAGGGGCATTAGTTGATAAATTTCCTCAAGTAGAAGAATTTATAAATAAAGGCGAAACAATATTTATTAAACTTGGAGAAATATTAGGAAGTTTTGTTGGAAATATAATTAATGGAATAACAGGTGCTTTAATGGATATTTTACCAACAATAGGAACAAAATTATCAGAATTTATGATTAACATAACACCATTTATTATAGGTATCAAAATGGTAGATGGCAATACTGTAAAAAGTGCTGGATTTTTAGCATTAGCTATTGCTGCCATTTCAGCAGCAGAGGTTATATCTGGTATAGCTTCATTTTTATCTAGTGGCCAATCATTATCCGAACTCGGTACAGAATTAACTAAATTTATGCTTAATGCTATGCCATTTTTTATAATGGTACAATCAATAAAACCTGAAACATTACAAGGTGTTGAATCATTAGCTTCAGCAATATTAGAATTAACTAAAGCAGAGCTAATTCAAGGTATAACTAAATTTATAGGTGGAGGAACAGCTGATATATCTCAATTTGGTTCACAATTAGGTGATTTAGCCGGTGGATTAAATATTTTTGCTGAAAAAGTTAAAGATATAGATAGTAAAGCTGTCGAAAAAGTTAAAGCTGCTTGCGAAGCTATCATAGCTATAGCTGATGCTAATAGCAAAATACCTAACAGTGGTGGTTGGTTAGCTAATATCGTTGGCGATAATAAGATCGATGAATTTGGAGAAGCAATGCCTAAATTAGGTGCTGGACTTAATGGTTTTGTAAATGCTTTAAATGGATTTAATGATTCAAAAATACCTATAGTAACAGCAGCATGTGAAGCTATTACAAAAATAGCTGATACAAATAAAAGTATAACTAATACTGGTGGTTGGTTAGCTAATATTATAGGTGATAACGATATTGGACAGTTTGGTGAAAAGATAGAAACACTAGGTAAAGGATTAAATTCTTTTATAGTTAATTTGAAAGATTTTACAACTGATAGTTCTCCAATAGTAGAATCGGCTTGTAATGCTATTAAAAAACTTGCAGATTTAGGAAACAGTATAGGTGATTCCGGTTGGTATAGTAAGTTAATAGGTGAATCTGATTTAGAGAAATTTAGTAAAAGTATTCCAGAATTAGGAAAAGGTATTAATGGTTTTGTTTCACAATTAAGTGATTTTTCATCAGATAAAGTCACAATTGTTAATTCAGCATGTGAAGCAATTACATCAATTTCTAAGTTAGGAAATATCGATTTAGCAACATTAAGTTCTAATCTAAACGATTTTGGAATTAAGTTAACTAATTTTGGTTCTGATATCTATACTTTTGTATCATTATTAGAAGAAGTTGGTTTAGAAACAATAGAAGCTTGTGTTGGTAAAGTAAATAGTTTAATAACCATGGCAAATACTATAGCTTCTGTTAGTATAGAATCGTTATCTACATTCAGTACATCTTTAGTTCAAGTTGCAACAGATGGAGTAAATAATTTCTGTTTAGCTTTTTCTGGTGAAGAACCAGTTGAGCAGGTAAGACAAGCTATTATAATATTAATAGATGCTTTAATCACAGCTGCTGATTCTAAAAAACAAGATATATATAACAAATTTATAGAATTAATGAATAAAGCCATAGAAGCAATGAGAAGCAAAAAAACAGAATTTGTAAATGTTACGATAGAATTATGTAATGCCGTTTTGGATACGTTTAGCAATTATTATGATGCTATGTATCAAGTAGGTTGTGATTTTACAATGGGCTTTGTTGAAGGAATGAGATCTAAAATAGAAGAAGCAGCTAGAGCAGCGGCAGAAATGGCTAGAGCAGCATTACAAGCAGCTAAAGCGGCAATAGATTCTAATTCACCATCTAAAGAAACAATGGCATTAGGTGGATTCTTTGGTGAAGGATTTATGCTTGGAATAAAATCATATTCTAGAAAGGTATATAATGAAGCATATGATGTTGGCGATATGGCAAAAGACGGTTTGTCTAGAGCTATATCTAAAATATCATCAATAATAGATGACGGAATTGAGACATCACCTACTATAAGACCAGTATTAGATTTAAGTAATTTAGAATCAGGTGTTTCTAGAATAGATTCTATGTTTAATAATGGTACTGTCGCATTAAATGGTAATGTCGAGTCTATATCTAATAATTTTAAATTACGAAGTCAAAATGGATTAAATAATAGTGTTGAAGAAGCAATAAATAATTTAACAAATAAATTACAAGGATTGTCTGGTAATACATTAAATATCTATACACAAGAACTAGATAGTAATAAACTGGATCAGATAGTTGTATATGTTGATAGACAATTAGGAATAAAATATCTAGTAAAATAGGAGGAGATAAATGGTAAGAGAATTTAATTTAATAAATGATCTAGGTCAAAAATATTCATTAATGGATCCGAAAAATTATGCATTTTTTGAAAAACCAGACGGTCTAGGTTATTCATACACTAATACATATCAAAAAATAGGAAACACATACATTACTTCTTCTAGTAAATTATTACAGGGTTCTGAAACTGGTAATTTATATTTTGAAAAATATGAGAATTATAGAAATTTAATTGATTTTATTTATGGCTCTACTAAATTAGTATTAGAATATATAATACCGTATGAAAATTCTTTAAAAACATTTTATAGAGATATACAGATAACAAATATTAGTAAAAGCGACAAAGAGACTAATGGATATTTAGTTTCTTCTGTTACTTTTACTAATTTATCGCTATGGTATGACAAAATTATAAAACAGTATATCATAGAAAATGATAATTCGTGTACTTTATGGGATTTTTATTTCGACTCATATTTTCCATCATATTCTAGTAGAGATTTAGATTATATAAATGATGGACATGTTGATGCTTCTATAGAATTAAATATCGATGGCGAAGTTAATAATACAGTCATTAAACTATATGTCGAAGGAGAATTATATCAAGAAGTAAAAATAAAAACATTAATTTCACAAAACGAGAAGTTATGTTATTCTTCTAAAGAAAATAATTTTTATATAAAAAAAAGACAAACCAATGGAACATATGTTGATTTATTTGATTTGAATGTAATAAATTTTGAAAATGATAATGTTATTAGAATACCGCCTAAGAAGCAATGTAGATTAACAATATCAGCTGATGATGTTATTAATTCCGCTAATTTAATAGTGTATTCTTATTACGTTTCTGTTTAGGAGGTCATGTTATGGCAAATAGTATATCAATGTCTTTTAATAAAAATTATAAATTTTTTATGTGGATATTCGATTGGAGAGATTTTTCTATAAAGGATATTGTAGAATTAGAAGGTGATAAATTAGAAATAGTAGAAGATGAAGAAACAAATGCTGCGTCGAATGTATCATCTAATAAGGATTCTAAAGCGACGTCAAACGACATAGTTGTTATAAAAAAGAATGGTGAAATAGTTTATTGGGGCATAATAAATGAAGTACAGAATGAAAATGGAAATTCAAAATATGTATATGTTTTAAAATATATAACAAATATTTTTGATCAAAATTGTACAATGAATTCTTTAAAAATGATTAATTTATATAATAGAGGTACTGCCATAAATAAGTATATAGGACCAAATGGAGATTTAATGGATCCAGATTTATATAATATGACTAGTGATTTTATATCTATTATACCCAATAATTATTATACATTTTTATTATTAACTAGAGACGATTCAATAGAACCATGGTCTAGATGTGCTTGGTATAATTCAAATAAACAATTTATTTCAACTTTTTGCTACAGTATTGGTGATTATAACTATTCTAAAACATTGAAGTCGCCATCTAATGCTCGATATGCTAGACTGAGTGCTAGATATCAACAAGACGAACATATATCATCTACAATGTCATTTTATCACGAAGATATAAATATACCAAGTGCATATTTAGTAAATATTATCGGTATTGAAGATTATTTGGCAGCTTTAATAAAAGAAAATTTTATTAATAATGACGATAGTTTTATAAATAGAACATATTTGAAAGTTAATGTTTTATCACATACACCGATTAATATTAATGATTTTATAAATACTGTATTATATGAGAATAATGGGATAATGAATTTGCATACTTTTATGACTAATTGTACACAATTATATAATATAGCATATAATTTTTATATAGAAGATAATAAATTGAATATAGATATATCAAATATAACAAAGACAAAACAATTGATAGATACATCAGCACAAAATATAACTGAATATAGTGAAGTATTCGAAACAGATATTGTGTCTAAAGTTGTTGTATTAACTAATACCTCACCATATTATTTATATTTATTAAATGATAGAACTACAACTACGGACCGAACAAATCCTAATAGAGCAAATGGTAAAACTGAATTTATATATACTGAAAATATTGATGATGCTCCACAGGTGGCATTAGATATTATTAAAGGAAATTCATATAATCATAATGTATCTTTTTGTTATGATAAGTATTTATCTGTTGGAACGCCTATAACAATAAAAACAAAAAATCAAATAGTATATGATACTTATATATCAAAAGTTACAATAGATAATAAAAAATTTTTTTCTTATGAATGCGGAAATATAAGAATAAATTTAATAGAAAAATTATTAAAGGAGAAATAATATGTTAAAAGGAGAAAATTATAATAATCAATTATATGAAAGTTTTGCTAGTAGATTTGCTATAAATACTATGATAAATGGTGAATGTGGTATCATCGATAATTATGGAGATAAAATGGCAGTTACTTATAATGGTAATGCTATAACAATATCTAGTGGTTTTGCTGTTATTAAAGGTGGATTAATAATAGAGACAACTTATGAAACATTAAATGTTGCATTAGAAAATAATATGTATCACCGATTAGTATTAGAAGTGGATCTGAGCCAAACAAACACTAGGGAACAATTTAACCAAGGAAAATTTAAAATATTATCTGAATCTGGAGGTTATCCTTCTATAACTCAAGACGATATATCATTAACACCTAATAGCGGAATTTATCAAATGGAACTTGCTAAATTTCAAACAACTAATAGCTCTATAATTAATTTCCAAGATACTAGAAAAACACTATCATATAATTCTTTAATACAGGAATTAAGAGATGCAATAAGTAGAGTAATACAAGGGGAAATAACAGTTAATGATATAGGTTGGGAACAAAATACTAGTTTAAAAGAAAAAATCGATTCTATGGATACTGCTATTGTTAATACTGGAAAAACCGTTAGTAATTTAGATACAAAAGTTAATAATAGAGGAATTTTATCAATTACTCAACACACAGTTGATCTTGAATGCATGGGTAAAGGTCCTGGATCAAAAGCATTTCAATATGCATATAGTCAAACTGTTGGCGGTTTTTATCCAGTTGCTATTATTGGATGGACTAGGCCGGCAATAACTGCTAATTTAGGAGTCGAAATAGAAAGTGTACGAATAGATCAGTGTTCTCATAATCTTGTTAAAGGTGTAATAGATTTTCATGGAAATGATCATCAAAACGTTAGAAACGCTGGACAATTTACATTTAAAATAATGTGGATGTCTGCGTCTGGAACAAGATAATAAAAAGAATGTTAAAGTTAATCAATATGTTATACCCATTGCAATATATGGATATTATTTATAATAAATAACGGAGGATAAATAATAAAAAAAATGGAAATAATAACTGTGATAATAAGTGGGTTATTTAGTTCAATATGTGTGGCATTACCTATAATATTAACTGGTAGAAATGAAAAAAAGAAGGAAAAAAGTATAAATGATAAAGCTACATTATTAAGCATGAAATGTAATATAATGATAATTTATAGCATGTGTAAGAGTAATAAACAAATAAATAAATATCAACTAGCTTTAATAGAAGAATTATTTACTAAATATTTTGAAATGGGTGGAAATGGTTTTATACATAAAATAAAAGAAGAAATAGAAAAATATGAAGTTATAGATTAAATAAAAAGTTGAAAGGAGAATTCAAAATGATAATAACGGCACCGTCATTTATTAGAGGTGATAGTTACCTTTTTAAAGTGAAAGTTAAACATAAAGATGGTGGTACACCATTGCAAGAGATAGACGTTGATACTATATTTTTAACATTTAAAGAAAATACATCCAAAAGCAGTAGAGTGTTATTTCAAAAGGAATTAAGCGATATGAGAATTGACGAAGACGGATATTGCCATATAGCATTTAATCCTTCTGATACTGAAAAATTACCTTATGGAAAATATTACTTTGATATTGAAATAACATTAACAAATGGATATAGAAAAACAGCAACATATCAAATAAACATAACAGATGAAACAACTAATCATGGAGGATAGATTATGGAAATAGATATCGGAGAAATTATCTTAGAAGAAGAGATAGAAATCGATCCTCTAGAATTAGAAGAAGAGATAATTTTTAGTCCTTTAGAATTAGATACTATAAGAGTGTCAATGGATGATTATGAGAAATTGAAGAATAAGCCATCAATTAATGAGGTCGAATTGATAAGCAATAAACAATTAGAGGATTTAAATGTTAACCGATTAACTAATTCCGAAATAGAGGATTTAATAGATTCAATCGTAATATAGGAGGAAAAATATGAGCGAATATAAATATTTAGATAAAGATGGTTTAATCTACTATCATTCTAAAATTAAAACATTATTAGGAGGTAAAGTTGATAAAGTTGACGGAAAGGGCTTATCAACAAACGACTTCACAACAGCATTGAAAAACAAATTGGATAATATTCAATCTGAAGCAGAAGTTAATCAGAATGCTTTCAGTAAAATTGCCGTTGGTGAAACAACTATCATTGCTGATAGTAAAACAGACACATTAACTTTATCTGCTGGAAGTAATATTAGTTTATCTCCTAATGAAGCAAGTGATACAATAACAATATCAGCAACTGATACAACGTATTCTGATGCAACACAAAGTGCTCATGGTTTAATGAGTGTTAATGATAAAAAGAAATTAGACGGTATTGCTTCTGGTGCAGAAGTAAACCAAAATGCTTTTAGTAATGTAAAAGTAGGGAATACAACTGTTCAAGCAGATTCTAAAACAGATACTTTAGAATTTGTTGCGGGAAGTAATGTTACTTTAACACCAGATGCAACTAATGATAAGATTACTATAGCTGCAAAAGATACAACATATTTAGATGCAACTACAACTACTCATGGTTTAATGAGTGCTGATGATAAATCAAAATTAAATGGAATAGCAGAAGGAGCAACAGCTAATGTCGGTACTATAACTGGTGTTAGCATGAATGGTACTTCTATTGCTACAAGTGGAGTAGCTAATATCACAAGTTTACCAGCATCAATATTAAATGGTGCAATTAAAAATGGGGTAACAGCAACGACACAATCAGCTGGAGATAATACAACAAAGGTTGCAACAACAGCATTCGTTACAAAAGCAGTAGCCGATGGAATTGCTAGTATAACTGGAATCGATTTTCAAATTGTTCAAACATTACCAACTACTGGCGAAAAAGGAGTAATTTATTTAGTTCCAAATAGCGGTACAGCACCAAATATTTATGATGAATATATTTGGATAACTAGCACAAGTAAATTTGAAAAGATTGGTACTACAGATGTAGATTTAAGTGGGTATGTTCAAGCTTCAGAGATGGTATCAATAACAAATGCAGAAATAGATGCAATAGTAGCGTAGAGGAGGTAAATCTCTATGAGTTATAATTTTTTAGACAAGGCAGGTTTGACTTATTTTTGGAGTAAGATTAAAGCTAAATTAGCAGAAAAGGTAGATATCGTAGGTAATTTAACTGTATCTAGGCATCCAAGTTCCAGTGGTTATTTGAAGTTTGCTGAGTGTGATTTAAGTAGAGGTGGTTATGGTAATAAGTATGTTGTTCTATTTATGACTACTGAATATGCAACTAATGGAAAAGATGGAAATGGAATTGTCTATATAAATATAAGAGGAAATGGCACAGGTGAGTCCTCAGTAAGTAATTTTTATTGGCTATTAAATGATGATAGCACTTCAGTAGACACTTTATATTGGGCTGTTAGTGACCATAAGGTTGAGTTTTATAGAAAAGTGTTTGCTGCTAATGAATATGCTCAAGTTTCATTCAAAGTATTGCATATTGGTAATTTTGAGAATGCAAAATACTGGACTTTTGAATTAAATAATGTACCATTTGTTGAGGGCACCCCACTTGATACTCCAATAGGGGATGTGCATGCAATAGTTTCTGGAGGCAAAGTTAAAAATGCTGAAAATGCAGAAAGAGCTACAGGAGATAAGAATGGTAAGGATATAACATCAACCTATATTTCATATACCACTTCAAGCCAATCTGTTGTAGGAAATACAAAAAATGTATCAAAAATTAGTCCTGAAACAATTTACGTTCCAAATGGATTAATAATGGGAGGAACTGCTCAAGCAGCTGGTCTTGTTACAAGAGGTATATGTGGTATTGGAAGCCCTAACGAATATGGAGCTTGTGCTAAAGAAAACCTGTATATTAATTATGATGGTAATAATAACTTTAATGCGGGTAGGCAAATAGTTTCTAGTGCAGGAGCTATAGGAAATCATTTGGGTAGCAATATGTATCAATATACATTGCCTAGAGGAGAAATAGTAAAGAATTGGGTTGAGGCTAAAGGATACACAACTAATACAGGTACAATCACAGGCATCAACATGAATGGAGCGTCTAAAGGCACAACTGGTGTTGTTGATTTAGGTACAGTAATAACCAGCCATCAAAGTTTAGCAGATAGAGCAGTTAATAAGACATTGACTAATGAGAATTTGAATAATGTGACAACTCCTGGATTTTATAATGCAGGTGGTGGAAATACATGTACCAATAAACCTACTGGTGTTGATCATTTTGGATTATATGTGGTGCATAGAGCAAGTGGTAGTTATTATACGCAAAGAATATTTAATGATACAACACAATTTACAAGAAAATGTGTAAATGGTACATGGGGAAGTTGGTCGGAAGACAAGTTAACCGATACAACTTATTCTAGTAAAGCTGCAGCTAGTGGTGGAACTGATGTATCACTTGTTACGACTGGTGAAAAATACGCTTGGAATAACAAACAAAACGCATTAGCAACACAGACAGCTTATACATCAAAAGGAAGTGCAACTAAAGTACCTCAAATTACAACGAACACACTTGGACAAGTTACTGGAATTAGTGAGGTTACAATCACGCAACCGACAGTAAATAATGGAACATTGACGATACAAAAAAATGGTACAAATGTTCAAACATTTTCAGCTAACCAGTCTGGAAATGCAACAGCAAACATAACAGTTCCAACTAAAGTTAGCGATTTAAATAACGATAGTAATTTTACTTCAAAAACATATGTAGATAATGCCGTTGCAGCTAACAGAGGAGCAGAAAACCCAATAGCTACAATATTAGCATATGCAGGTTCAGAAGCCCCAAATGGATATTTACTATGTAGAGGACAAGCTGTAAGTAGAACAACATATAGTTTATTATTTGATGCTATAGGAACTCAATATGGAGATGGAGATGGCTCAACGACATTTAATATCCCAGATTTACAAGGTAAAGTTATCACTGGTTTAGATATTGTCGACGAAGATTTTAATGTTTTAGGCAAAACAGGTGGTTCAAAAACTGTTCAATTAACTAAAAATCAATTACCTAAAATTAATGGTAGTTTTACAATGCATGGAGCAGGCACTTCAACCAATATTTCCTCAGTAGCTGGAGACTTTACAAGTGATTACAATAATACAAAATATAAAAATGGTGGTACTGAAGTATCAGGAGCAGGCTCTAAGGGTAATGTTAAACTTGTTATCGGTAATAATGAAGCTCATGAAAATAAGCAACCGTATAATACATTAAATTATATAATTAAAGCATATTCTGGAACAGATGTGCCAGTGCCAGTAGAATCAAGTTCTGTAAAAAATTCATATGACGATAGTATTGCAAATGTATATTCAACTAATTATATAAATACAAAAGTAAGAGGAAAGAAGTTATGGACGAATCCAAACCCAACGTCTAATTTTGCTGCACAGACAATAACATTTGATGAAACTAATGATTATGATTTTTATAAAATAAAAGCAAAAGCATTTGCTGATTCTGAATCTGCAACTTTTTGGCAAGATGTTGAAGTTGGGGATTTGTTTAATTTATTAATCACAGAATCTTATACACCAGATATAGAAAACCCTAATATAAAAGGTCATATATTAACAACTTTTAGGAAAAATTGTTCTTGTAATCATAATTCTATAACGTTTACAAACGCTATATATTATACATCTATAGATTCTACTAAATCAGTAAATGATACAAGTCATTGTATACCATTGGAAATATATGGATATTATATATAAAAACAAAGAAAGGAATAAAAATAAATGTATGGTTTAAATCAAAATACATATATGCGGAATGAGTCCTTATATTCGGTTATTTAAATCAACAACAGCCAATTCAAAATAAATTATTAAATTTACAAGGAAAGGTTATAGATAATTTAGAAGTTGTTAAAGCAACTGATATATCATTAGATGGATCTGTTAATTATTTTCCTTTAGCAGATGGATCAGCAATAGCGACAAAACAACTTCAGCCGAATGGAACAAGTAAGATTGTAATATATAAACCAGTTGAAAATGAACCAATAAAAGAAATAAAATATGTAACAGAAACAGATTTTTCAAATGGAATATTAAATTTAAATGAAAAAATAGTTAATATAGAAAAACAATTAGAAGCTTTATCTAATAAAAAAAAGGAGAAATAGCATGAACCCTATTGATTTAATAAAAGCATATATGAGTCAAGGGTTAACTCCTAAATTCCTAGTAGAAAAAATGGGAATAAATAATCCTATAATAAGTAATCTTATAGGTATGGCTCAAAATGGAAATACACAAGGTGTCGAAACTTTCGCTAGAAATATAATGAAAGAAAGAGGAAGAGATTTCGACAAAGAATTCTATCAATTTAAAAGTAATTTTAAGTAATAAATATTTTTTTTAATTAAGTTATAAATTTGTTGCAACAATTTATATAAAAATTTATTTTTTAAGGAGGAACAAAATGGTTTACGACTCAAATGGATTATCTGCAAGTGATGTAGCATTGCTACAAGGTAGAAACAACTCTGGATTCGGAGGAGAAAATGGTGCTTGGTGGATAGTATTATTTTTAATTTTTGCTATGGGAGGCTGGGGTAATAACTTCGGTTCTAACGGTGGAGCTGGCGCTGTTCCATATTTATTGAACAACACTAACAACGATGTACAAAGAGGATTCGATCAATCAGCTGTCATCAATGGCTTAGCAAATATTGGAAATTCAATTACTACAGGATTTAATAATCAAGCAGTAGCTCAATGTAATCAAACAACAGAATTACTAGGAGCTATCAATAACGATAGATTTGATACTGTTAGTGCTATAACGAATACTGGTTATGCATTAAATAACACAATGATGGCTAATGAAATGGCTAGACAGCAATGTTGCTGCGAAACAAAACAAGCTATTGCTGATTTAAAATATACAATAGCTACAGAAAACTGTGCAGATAGACAAGCTTTATCTGATGGTGTTAGAGATATCATAGCTAATCAAACAGCTGGTGTGCAAACTATATTAGACAAAATGTGTCAACAAGAAATTGATGCTAAAAATGAGACAATCGCAAATTTAAGAACACAAGTAAATATGCAAAATATTGCATCACAATTAATAGCTGACAACAATGCTCAAACAGCTAATCTAATTAATAGAATTGCACCATATCCACAACCAGCTTATATAGTAGGTAATCCATATTTATACAACGGATATAACAATTGCGGATGCGGATGCGGTAATTATTAATATTTTTATTTAAAATTTATAAAATAGAGGAGAAATAGAATGATTGAAAGCAATATAAATACAGTAACTGCTTTGTCTTCAAATACTGATAGTGTAGCTTTTCCTAATGATAGTATAAGAACTCCTGATAGTACTTGTTGCGGATGGTTAAACCATGAAGAAGGTTCAGCTAATTATGATATTTTAAATAGTGGTTTATATTCTGCTAGTGCAAAAATACTCGCATCAAGTGCTGCAGCTGGAGTTGTAGCTTTCCAATTATATAAAAATGGCGAACCAATTCCTGGAACATTAATGGCTGGAACATTAAGTGCTGCTGGAGATTTTGTAACTATGAGTGTTAAAACTAATAATATAAAAGTATGTGGAAGAGGTAATGCTAATATATCTTTAAGAGCCGTTTCCGCTGTTCCAACACCTACTGATCCAGTTACACCAATAACTACACAAGTACCAATTATTATTAATGCTAATCTAGTATTAGATCAAGTATTAGAACCAGTAGTAAGGAGGGTACCAAGATGGATGATGAATGTTTAATACCCGATATTCAAAAACTAGTTCATGAACAATTAAAGCAAATTAAAGACATGGGTATCACAAATTCAAATGTCGATAGTTTGTATAAATTAATTGATATTGAAAAAGATATAGAGAATATTAATTATTGGAAAACTAAGGAGGATATGTATAATAATGATGAGGTACGGAACATATAGGAATGGCAGAAGTTATGGAAGACAAAATTACAACAATAGAAGATATAGAAATTATGGTCATTATCCTGAAGAATTAATTGATAGAATGAAAGAGCAATATATGGATTACAATGATGGAAGAGAAAGTTACAACAGAGGTGATTCATATAATGGAGAAGAAGAAATGGTTCAAGCTGTTGAAGGTATCATGACAAATATAGTTGAAATTGTAAGAGAATTATCTAATGTTGATAATCCTCAAGTAATGAATATTATTAAAAGACATGCTAGTAAAATAATGGATATGTAATGAATTATAAAAAGATTAATGTAAATCCATTTCAACGAGTGCAATCAGATTGTTTTATTAGAGCTTTAAGTTGTGCTACTGGTAAAAGTTGGGATTATATTTATGAACATATAAGCATTATAGCACAAAGTCAAGGTGCTATGATGAATGATAGAAGTTTTATACTAGATTATTTAGACAGACGATACAAACGTGTACCAGTTGAATATACAATTTCAGAAACTGCTGAAAAATATTATAATCATATTGTATTAATTACAACTAGAGGACATATTACATGCAGTAAATACGGTGTTATATATGATAGTTTCGATCCTGGAGATAGAGTAGCTGAATATTGTTGGATAATTATCTAAAAAGGAGGACACCAATATGAATATTTATACTATAATATTACTTATATTTTTATTCCTTATGATATTAACATATATATTATGGCAAATTAAAAAAAATGGGCTAAGGCAATTCATAGTTGAATGCATTGTCTATGCCGAAGATACTTTAACTAATAATAATATAAAATTTGAAATGGTTTGCAATAGAGTGATAAATGTATTACCGTTTCCATTTAATTTAATACCATCATCATTTATAGCAAATTTTGTTCAAAAAGTATTTGATGAAGTTAAAGTAGCATTAGATTATAAAAAGAAAGAAGAATGAATATAAAAAGGAGGCTAATATTATGGACGAAGAAACAATTACCGTTCCAGATAAATTACCAGATGAAATGGAGAAAGAATTTGGTAATGGATTGGGGGATGATGAATAATGAGCTATTCAAATCTTGTTAATAAATATATACCAGTTAATAAATACACAAAAGGAAGATCTGGAAACAAAATATGTAAAATCACAATTCATCATATGGCTGGAAATTTATCTATAGAATCTTGTGCTAGTGTATTTAAATCTCCTAGAAGAAAGGCTAGTTCTAATTATGGTATAGGTTCTGATGGTAGAATCGCCTGCTATGTTGATGAAGAAAATAGAGCATGGACTAGTTCTAGCAAATGGAATGATGATAGAGCAATAACTATAGAAGTTGCTAATAATAATACAAAGAAATGGACAATATCTGATAAAGCAATGGAAAGCCTTATTAATTTATGTGCTGATATTTGTAGAAGATATAATTTTAAATTAGAATTTACAGGAAATAAAAATGGAACATTGACCAGACATAATTTTTATGCTAACACTAATTGTCCTGGTCCTTATATTATTTCAAAAACAAATTACATAGTTAAAGAGGTTAATAAAAGGATAGAAAACAGATCAAGTAAATACTATGTAGGGCAAAGAGTTTTCATAGATGTTCCAATAGCAATAGCATGGGATGGAAAACCTGGTAAATCACTGGTTGAATCTAATAATTATCAATTCTGGGTTCATTCATCTGTTATAAAATATGTTAGAAAACAACATAGAGTATACGGATGGGGAACCGTAGTGGATAAATATAATGATGATCTATATAAAGTTAGAATATTTAATGACGATTTTGATTGTAGACCATCTTATATGGGACTAAAAGAGTTCTAAAATAATAGTTTAATGTAGGGGGACGTACTTATAGTACGTTTCTCTATGTTATTTTAAACATTTCCTTTTATTTTTCTAATTTTTTGAAAAAACGACCAATGAGAATCGTTTTTAAGCTTTTTATATTTTTAATTAATATAACTTGTTTCCTAAGGGGGTAAAATGTCTTATTTTTCATTGTAGTGTACGTACGTAGAAATGGGCTATTTTTGGGGTTATTTTTTCGCGATTTTAACATATTCTATAATGAAAGGAGGTAAATCATATGAAAAAATGGTTTAAAAAGATATTTAATGGAATTGGTATTGGTATTGGAATATTTTTAAGTATATTTGCATTAGATAAAATATTTAATCCAAGATTAGAAATAGTATTTACAAATAATTCAGAAGATAAAGAAGAGTCTAAATAGACTTTTCTTTTTCGCGAAAAAAGCACGTTCTTTAATGAAAAGAATATATTGGAGGTAATTAAAATTATGGAACGTATAAAAAATATTATTATAAACTTATTTTGGAATTATATGGCTTATTTAGTATCAGATTCATATTTATTATATAATATGGTAAGAGATAGAAATAATTCTAAATACTTAATAAAAATTTATATTACGAACTTAAAAACAAGATTAACTGATAAATATTATTTATTAAAAAATATTAGAGCATAGTCTCTAATATTTTTCGCGAGAAAAACACATTCTATAATGAGAAGTATATAAGGAGGGTATTGTAATATGATATTATTCATATTGTTGTTGGTTATTTATTTAGCTATTATAGCATATGATTACAAATATTTGACAGATATTAAAATAAATATAGAGGATTAACAAATCCTTTATATTTTTCGCGATAAATACTTATACTATAATGAAAAGATATTTAAGGAGGTACTAATGATGATAGTTACAAATTTATATAAGATTATATTAAATAATATAGATTTAGGAATAATCAATAATACACAAGAAGTTATGCTTTGTGGAGGAGCATATGTATGTTTATTATTGGATGTTGTTTTAATGATGTTTATTTTATTCACAATATTATTTATTATATTATCTATATATTTAAAAGTTAAAACTAAAAAAAATATATGGTATTGGCTTAATTTATTAATTGATGAGTTATAGGATTAACAAATCCTATAAACTTTTCGCGAAAAAAGCACATTCTATAATGAAAAGAATATATTGTTAGGAGGATAATATTATGGGAATAGTTTTATTTTTTGCAATATCATTTATTATAGCAATTTTATTTTATAGAGAATATTAGAGTATAGCCTCTAATATTTTTTTTTTCGCGATTAATACATATACTATAATGAAAAGATATTTAAGGAGGTATTTATTATGGATAAGAAAAATGTTGGAAAAGGATTACTTTTAGGAAGTCTTTTTATAGGAGGATTTTTTGCA